>Ga0255758_10000172_pt1 | contig 70085 bp, 71 predicted proteins | sample 011ome_24_FD_179958 | JGI IMG/M metagenome (GOLD analysis project Ga0255758, IMG submission 179958) | Coastal salt marsh microbial communities from the Groves Creek Marsh, Skidaway Island, Georgia - 011513CT metaG (version 2) | ecosystem: Environmental > Aquatic > Marine > Intertidal zone >... | reverse complement strand
CCAGGACCTACAGACCGTTCTTCTAAAATAATCATTGGTGCTGGAAGCGCTCCTGATCTTAAGACCAAAGCTAAATCATTAGTTTCTTGTACACTGAAGGAACCAGTAATCTGACCAGATGAAAAAATCTGGGACTGTATAACAGGTGCACTTACGACTTTATTATCTAGAATAATAGCAAAAGGTTTTCCAATATTTTGTCCTGTTACCCTTCCAAATTTCTTTCCTCCTAAAGGTGATAATTGGAAAGAAACTGAAGGGCTGTTATTTCTATCGAAAGTTGGGCTTGCATCTTTTAACATCTCTCCAGATACCATTACCCGTTTATTTACCATATAAAGTCTACTTGGATTTTTATCTTCTTCCAATATCACATATCCAGGTGGAGCATTAGATCCCCTTTCAATATCATCAGAACTTATAGAAGGATGGACTAACTGAAAATTTAGTTTTGCTGTTTTACCTAAAAGTTTTTTTATCCGGCTAGGATCATCAAGGCCAGGTAATTGTACAATTATCCTATCAGCACCTTGTTGTTGAATGCTAGGTTCATTTGTACCTGTTTCGTCTATTCTTCTTCTGACAATTTCGATAGCCTGGGTCATCGTTGCTTTAGTAATTTCTTGTTTATTAAGGTCAGAAAAATTGACAAAAAATTTATTATTTTTGTTATCTATGATTAAGTTTTTATTTAAGCCTATAATAGCAGACTTTACCTTCTCATTAGGTGTATCACCTCTCTTTTCAAAAGAAACAATTCCTTTTTTTGCAATTAATTTTTTATACCCAATTTTAGATTTTCTTAGAGAGTACCTAATGTCAGACAATAAACCTTGAAGTTTTTCTTCAAAAACAACTTCCATATCTGCTTTTAATAAAAGATAAGAACCACCTTTTAAATCCAAGCCAAGATTTATTTTTTTACCGGGTAAAAAACTATATGAAACATTATTATTTGATATTGAAATAAAATTAGGCATAGCATATACCACACCAAGTAATACACTCATAAGAATTAAGAAGCTTTTAATCTTAGAAGAATTTTTCATGTTTGAAAACGATCTGAAAAAATAAATTATAAATTAAGAGATTATTTTTTTGGCTTAGCTTTTCCTTTTGATTTAATATCAGTATTCTTTACTTTTTCTTCACCTCTTACTTCAGATATCATTTGCCTTGCTAACTCGACTGTTACACCTGATGCTATTTCAACACTAACGGTTTCTGAACCATCTACAGCTTTTGTAACAACACCTAAAATTCCACCAGCTGTTAAAACTTTATTTCCTCTTTTTAAACTTTCAACCATAAGTTTATGTTGTTTAACCCTTTTTTGTTGAGGCCTGATAAGCAAAAAGTAAAATATTATAAAAATTAAAACAAAAGGAAGAAGTCCTTGAAGTGAAAAACCGCCAGCTCCCCCAGCTGCAGATTGAGCGAATGCACTTGAAATCATAAATACTCCTGAAAATATAATTAATCAATTAGGTGTTATATAAAAAAAAACTAATAAAGACCATAGATAATATTTAAAATTTATATATATTACAATTTTACATTTTTGGGCATTAAATATGAGCGATAAAAGTACTGATTTGTTTTTAGAAAGAATAGCAACTGCACTAGAGAGAATTGCTCCACCTGAAAAAAAAATAAATAATTTAAACCAAGGTGAAGGTTTTGTTTTTGATTCTAAAACTGGTTTACTAAGACCTGTCGAAGAAATTAATCGTATACCTTTATCTTTGCTTCAAGGAATAAAACACCAAAAAGAAATATTATTAAAAAATACTTTAAATTTTGCAGAAAATTTACCAGCTAATAATGCTTTATTGTGGGGTGCAAGAGGTACTGGAAAATCATCACTTGTAAAGGCTGTGCATGCTGAAGTTTTGACTAAAACCAAAGCATCACATCTTAAGTTAGTTGAAATTCATAGAGAGGACATATCAGAGCTCCCTGATTTGTTAACATTATTATCTCAAAATAAAAATTATAAATTTATTCTTCTTTGTGATGATCTATCATTTGATGCAGGAGAAAACACATACAAAAGCCTAAAAGCAGCTTTGGACGGTGGTATTGAAGGTAAACCAGAAAATGTTTTGTTTTATGCGACCTCTAACAGAAGGCATTTAATGCCCAGAGATATGATGGAGAATGAACGTTCCACAGCTATTAATCCATCAGAGTCGGTAGAAGAAAAAGTTTCACTATCTGACAGATTTGGAATATGGGTGGGATTCCACAATATGTCTCAAGAAATTTTCCTAGAAATTGTATATGCATATTGTGATGAATTTAAAATACCAACAGATAAAGTTACTCTAAAATCAGAAGCTTTAGAGTGGTCAATAACAAGAGGAGCAAGGTCTGGAAGAGTTGCATGGCAGTTTGTACAAGACTTAGCAGGAAGAAATAAAATTAAGATTAATTAATTTAAGTATCTTATAGGGTTTACCGGATTTCTGTTATGTCTAAGCTGAAAGTGAAAATATTCAATATTTTTTGAACTGTAAGCAATTATTTGACCTTTTTTTATAACAGCCCCTTGCTTTACATTAAATCTCCCTACATTAGAATATGCGCTTAACCAACCATTTTTATGTTTTATTAAAATAAGATTTCCAAATTTCTTTATTTCAGAACCAGTAAATGCAACGGTGCCTTCATAAACTGAATATATTGGCGAGTTAGTTGGTATTTTTATATCAATTCCATCATAATGTTGACCTTTTCCAAAGACACCGAAATCTTTAATGATTTGTCCCTTAGAAGGCCAAATAAACTTGGGAGAATTTAATAACTTAGTATTACTTGACTTATAATTTTTAACCACTTTAGGTTCTTTATTATAAACTTTTCTATCAATTATTAAGTCGACAACAGAATAATCCTTTTTTTCAGGGATTAAAATTTTATTACCAACTTTTAATTTGTATGGTTTGGATAGTTTATTTAAATTTATGATGTCTAATTTATTAACTGCAAATTTCAAAGAGATTATATCTAAATTATCACCAGATCGAACTACATAGAAATTTTTATTTCGCAAAAACAGAATTTGATTTGGTTTTAGATTATAAGGTTTTTTCAGATTGTTATCTTCAATTATTTCCTTTGGTACTACCTTATATTTATTTGCAATAGAATAAATTGTTTCATCTTTTTTGACAAAAATCATTCCATTTAAAGGTATTTTAGAATTACTTTTGGTATTTGATTTATCAAATACGGTCACCTTTTTTTCTATAGCAAAATCTTGCTTTACGTTTTCAACTAAATTTGAAGTTTGGCAACCCAAAAGAAAAATTAAAAAAACTAAAACGGATATATGTTTCAAAAAAATACCTTTTAAAATTTTAAAAATAACTAAAATAATACATAAATTCAATCATATTCACTTATTAAAGGAACAAAGCTTACTTCTCCTAGGTCTTCCCAAACATCTTTATCTCGAGTATCTTTTATAATAATTTTTTTTAGCCTTTGTTGGTTTGTTGATGTCACTACTGGTGCAATACATATCCCATTATATCTCACTTGATTTAATAATCTATCATCTATTTTTTTAATAGCACATGTTATAATTAAATGGTCAAATGGAGCTAATTTAGGCCAACCTAAAAAACCATCACCATGCTCACAAACTATATTTGTAAGTTTAAGCTTTTTAAAACATGAAAGAGCGTTTACCAAAAGAGGCTTAATTCTTTCTATGGAATAAACTCTTCTAGACAAAAGAGATAAAACTGAGGTTTGATAACCAGAACCAGTTCCAATTTCTAAAATTATTTCATTTCCTTTTAATGCCATTGCTTCCGTCATTAAAGCCACAATATATGGTTGACTAATCGTTTGCTCAAAACCAATAGGTAACGGGTTGTTTTGATAAGCGTAGGAGTGAAAGTTAGATGGCAAAAATAATTCTCTTGGTACTTTTTCAATAGCATTAAGAACGTCTTTAGAAGCAATCCCCATTGATCTTAAATTCATAATTAAATTAGCTTTTTGGATTGAATTTTCATATAACATAATCTTGCTTCTAATTATTATTTAAAAAATTTTCGTTGGTTAAATTTAATAATAATGGACTAATTGAAATTTTATTTTGTTTTATTGTTTCTAGATCAGAACTTAATGTTGACTGGCTATGGTTTAGCATACGTCCAATAGTAAAAGATTTTTCTTCCATGTTTATTATTAATTCATCAGCTTTTTTTTGTGAAGCTAGATGAGTGAAATGAAAGTTCTTGGTGTCAGTCTTACTTAAAAATTCATAAGGAAAGTTTACATTATAAAATTTTGGTATACTGCTATCTAAATTTATTAGGTGGTTAATGATTTGTAAACCATTTGTCCTAGATGTTTCATAAGATTGAGAGAAATTATCACCACCACACTGACTAAAGGCAAAAGAATTTATACCTCTAACTGCGCCCTCCCAAGCCGCAGCAACTGTACCTGAGTAGGAAACCTCATCTCCAATATTACTACCTGCATTAATACCACTTAGAATTAAGTCTGGCTTTTTTTCTTTAAATAGATAATTGATGGCAAAAATGACGCAGTCTGTTGGAGTTCCATCTATAACCCAAACTAAGTCAGATAATTGTTCAAAGTTTATTTCTTTTCTAATTGTTATAGATTTTGATTTAGCTGATTGGTTATACTTAGGAGAAATAACAAAAACTTTTTCTGCTAATTCTTCAGCTATTTCTTTAAGTATTTGTAAACCCACTGCATTATGACCATCGTCATTTGTAATTAAGACATTTTGTAATTTTTTTTTCATTGGGTTTAATGAGGCATTTCGATTTTTTTTAAACCTCTCATGTAAGGTAATAATGCATCAGGTATTACTATTGATCCATCTTTTTGCTGATAATTTTCTAGAATTGCAATCATAGTTCTGCCTACTGCTAAACCAGAACCATTAAGAGTATGTAAAAAATCAATTTCATTACTAACTTTATCTTTAAACTTAGCATTCATCCTACGAGCTTGAAAATCTCCACAATTGGAACATGATGATATTTCTCTATATAAACCTTGGCCAGAGTTTTGTCCCGGAAGCCATACCTCTAAATCATATGTTTTTTTTGCAGAAAAACCAACATCACCCGAACATAACATCATAACTCTGTAAGGTAATTTTAGTTTTTGAAGAATTTTTTCAGCACAAGAAACTAAATATTCTAATTCTTCATTAGATTTAGTAGGATGAGTAACAAACACCATCTCAACTTTTGAAAACTGATGTTGCCTTATCATACCTCTAGTATCACTGCCCGCAGCTCCTGCTTCAGACCTAAAACAAGGCGTATTAGCAACAAACCTTAAAGGCAAATTATTTTTGTCAATTATTTCATTGCTTACAATGTTAGTAAGAGGAACCTCAGCTGTTGGTATCAACCACCTATTATCGGTCGTATGAAAAAGATCATCAGAGAACTTTGGCAATTGCCCAGTTCCAAATAAAGCATGTTCTTTAACAAGAAATGGAGGAGAAATTTCTTCAAATTCATCATCATTTAAGTGAGTTTCTATCATGAATGTTGACAAAGCTCTTTCAAGTAACGCTAATTGTCCTCTTAATAAAACAAATCTAGACCCCGATATTTTTACTCCTCTTTTAAAATCCATTTGGTTGAGCTTTTCTCCAATTTCAACATGGTCTAAAGGATTAAAAGAAAATTGTGGTTTCTCTCCCCAAGCTTTTATAAATTGGTTTTCTTCTTCTGATTTGCCTTCTGGAACATCGTCTTCAAGACTATTTGGTAATTCTATCAAAAGATTATTCAATTTTAGATTTAGGTCTTTTACCTTTTCATCCATTATTGTTAAATCTGATTTATAGTCAGAAATATTTTTTTTTAGAGAAGAAATATCAGCACCTTGGGAAATTAAAATACCTATATCTTTAGATGCTTTGTTTCTTTTTTCTTGTAAAACCTGCATTTTTGTCTGGTAAGATCTAATATCATTGTCAATATCAAGTATTTCAGATGAGTTTAATGATATTCCTCTTCTTTTCATCAGTTTTTCAAATTGTTTAGGGTTATTTCTAATATACTTAATATTATGCATTTATTGCCTCTTCTTATTATTCTTTACTAAGAAATCGAGAAAAAATTATGGAAATCTCATATAAAGCTATTATAGGCAAAGCAAGTAAAATCTGAGAAATCACATCTGGAGGGGTTAAAATTGCCGCAATTACAAATGCTGTTAAAATGGCGTATTTTCTTTTACTTGCTAAATCTTCTGGTGTTATGATTCCTGTTTTTACGAGTAGAAGCAAAATAACCGGTAACTCAAAGCATAATCCAAAAGCGAAGATAAGTTTCATTATAAGAGATAAATATTCAGATATTCTAGGTTCTAATTCAATAGGAAGAGAACCATCGACGCTATTGACCTGAAACGAAAGAAAAAAATCCCAAGCCAATGGAATAACAATATAATATACCATAGCTGCACCAGCTAAAAAAAGTACTGGTGTAGCTAATAAAAATGGGAGAAAAGCTTTCTTTTCATTTTGATATAAGCCAGGGGCAACAAAACGCCAAATTTGAATTAAAAAAATTGGAAGAGAAACGCAAATAGATATAAAAAAAGCTACTTTTACTTGGGTAAAAAAACCTTCATGCAAAGCAGTAAAAATCATCCTACCACCATTTTCTAAAATTTCTGCTGCCAAAGGCGCTTGCAAAAAATTGTATACTATATCAGCTAGATTTTGATTATCATTTGTAAATTTAATAAAACATAAAAAAAATAAAAAAAGAAAAGCACAAAAAGATACTAAAAGCCTGTTTCTTAGCTCTATTAAATGATCAAGAAGAGTCATATCATGCTCTGACTTTTTAACTTTTGCCATAGTAAGGCCTCAAATATTATGTTTTTTTTGTTTTCAAAGGTGATTTCTTTTTTGTATTATTTGAATTCTTTATTTCATTAATATCTTTTTTTAAAGAATTAATGTTTAAATCGTCCTCAAAACTTTTTAATTCATCAATTTCAGAATTCATAATAGATTTGTCATCTAGCTTTTGTACCTGATTTCTTAAATCTGAAATCTCAGCTTCATTTGCCAAGTCATCAATTCCAGAATGAAATTGAGTAGCCATTGATTTAATTTTTCGTACAAAAGATGAAATAGATCTTAATACTTTTGGTAAATCTTTTGGGCCAACGACTATTAAAAGAACAAAAGATATTAATAAAAATTCTGGAAAACCAATATCGAGCATTTACTACTTTCTAGAATTTATGACTTCTTTTTAATAGTTTGCTTTTTTTTAGTTTGCTTTTTTGCAGCTTTCTTTTTTGGAGTGACTTTTTGTTCAGAAATAGCCTCAACTTCTTCTTCATTGTCTTTGTTAGATTTAACTTGATCTTTAAAGTTTTTAAGACCTTTTCCAAAATCGCCCATTATACTTGATAATTTGCCTTTACCGCCAAAAAGAATAAGCACAACTATGAGGACTATAACCCAATGCCAAATACTAAATGCACCCATAACACATATCTCCCGAAAATTTATCTATAATATATAACCTAAACTATCAAATATGTAATAATAAATATTAAATCTTTTAAATTATTTAATTTTAATCTTTAAAAATGAAAATTTGTGAAGGGTCTGAACAAACTTTAACCTTTTCATTAATATTAAAAAAATTTAACCCAGGTATTCTTGCATGTACATGAAAGTCAGTATTCCCAACTTTAATTGATAAATGAACTAAAGTGGAACCAGCTAAAAGTCTAGCTTCCATAACACATCCAATATATGGAGATATAATATATTTATTTTTGTTAGTATTTTTTGATATATTTTTCTTATCTGAATAAAGCATAATAGCTTCATTTCTTATAACTATTTTAACTTTACTTTTATTAAATTTTTTTGGACAAGAAAAAGTTCCCAAAACTGTATTTACAAGTCCTTCTTCAACTATTCCTCCAAATACATTAATTTCTCCAAAAAATTCTGCTATAAAAGCTGACTTTGGTCGCAAATAAAGATCTATTGGACTCCCAAATTGTTCAATAAAACCATTATTTAGAACCCCGATTTTATCAGACATAAACATTGCCTCTTCGGGGTCATGCGTTACTAGTAATGCAGAAATGTTGTTTTCTCTAAGAATATGTAACATCTGATCTCTAATTTTTTCTTTCAATCTTGAATCTAAATTTGAATAAGGTTCGTCTAACAATATTATTTGAGGATCAGAAGCCATAGCTCTTATTAATGCAACTTGTTGTTGCTGACCACCAGATAACTCATGGGGATATTTATCAGAAAAATTTGATAAATTTACTTCATCCATTAATTGTTGAATTTTTTTTGTTTGTAATTGTTCTTCTTTTTTATCCATCCCAAAAAAAATATTTTGCGAAATGGTTAAATGAGGAAATAAAGCACAATCTTGGAATACATATCCAATACCTCTTTTATCAGGACTTAAATGAGTGTCTCTGGATGAAATAGTTTGATTATTAAGTTTAATCTCACCTTTTTGGATTTTTTCAATTCCACTTGCTAGTTTTAGTAAGGTAGTTTTACCACAACCAGATGGGCCAAGGAGAGACACAACCTCCCCTACTTGTAATCTCATAGAAAAATCATTTAAAATTATTCTATTATTATATTCAAAATGGATATTTAAGAAATCTAACAAGTTAGTACCATAAAAGAAAATTTATTCATCGTTCACCGGTTCATCATTGAAAATTATTTTATTCTTATCTAACAAACCAGAATTTTTTAAATCATCAATTCCTGGCAATTCGTTGATTTCCCTAAGACCAAAATAGTCTAAAAACAAATTAGAAGTTTTCCACGTTAGAGGATTACCAGGTGTTGATCTCCTTGGTCCAGGTTGTACCCAACCTAATTCTAATAATACATCTAATGTTCCTCTACTAAGAGAAACACCTCTAATATTTTCAATTTCCGACCTTGTTACTGGTTGATGGTATGCTATTATTGACAGGGTTTCTGTTGCTGCTCTAGATAAAGGCTTGGAAATCACCTTCTCAATATTCAAATACTCAGAAATTTCAGAAGAAGTTCTAAACGCATAAGTGTTATTTATTTTACAAAAATTTACTCCCCTAGAGGAATATTCTTTTTCTAAAATTTTTAAAATTTGATCTAGAACATTCACGTCATTGACACGTTCTTTAAGCTCACTATAAGAAACTGGTTCAGATGAGGCAAAAATAAAAGCTTCAATAATTTTTTGTTTAAAATTAAACTCGAGTTCATTTATGTTTTTTTGATCAGTATTCATTTAATATCCAGGTTAATAAATTTTTAATTATTTATATTTTTTGAAGATAAAAGAATTTCATCTTTAAAACTGTCTTGCCTAATATTTACATCTCCTTCTTTTGCTAATTCAAGAGAAGCCACAAAATGAGAAGCTAAAGCTGATTTATTTTCAAGTTCATTTTTAATATTTTTAGGAATAAAATCTAATAAATTTTTCCAATCATTAGTATCTTTAAGGATCTGTTTTAATCTAATTAGAGCATTTTCAACGGAAAAAAGTTTTGTATTTGCAATTGTAATAGTTTCCCCTTCATTTTTAGTGACAATACTTCCATAAGTTTTAATTAAATCATACAAAGTTAAATTATATTGAAATTTATTACTGACATTAAAAACTTCAGGATTTCCGTTCTTAAAAAAATGAGTGCCTAATTGATGTCTATTAAAAAGAAGTTTCGATACATGTTGAACACCTTCCAACCTCTTCATTTGAAATTCTAAAAGTTCAGATAAATTTTCTATATTTTCTAAATTTTCATCGTTTTCAATTGGTAGCAGTAACTTAGATTTCAAAAAAGCAAGCCAAGCACCCATAACCAAATACTCTGCAGCTATATCTATGTCTTTATTAATTATATTATCTAAAAACTCTAAATACTGCTCTGCTAACTTTAAAATGGACAATTTTGTTAAATCAATTTTATGATCTCTGGCCAAGCTTAACAAAAGATCAATTGGACCTTCAAATCCGTCTAAAGAAAGACTTAATATATTTACCTGTTGATTTTGTATATTTTCCATTAATTCACTTGTTTATTTAATTGTAATATACATACAACTTGTTGTTTTTTGAAAAGGTTACATAGTTTTAATCCATCAGCTTTAGTAAGAGGATTAGTCCAAACTCTATGGAAAGATAATTCTTCACTGTTTGTATAAGTAAAAATTTCTATTTCAATTTCACTTAATAAATTTTTAAATTTTTTATTCATTTTTTCTTTTGCTGACTCAGCTTTTTTAAAATCTCTAAATGAACCAAACTGAACTCTGTAAAGACCGACAACTTTTTCTTGAGCATTAACTTTTTTTACTCTCTTTTTTTCTTCAGATTTTTTTTTATCATTCGCCTGACTTTCAGACAGTTTTTTAATGCTTTTAGTGTTATCTACAGTTTTTAAATTATTATTCTCCACTTCAGTAATTTCCATAGGCAAAAGTTCTGGTTTTGCAGGTAATGGTCTTAATTTTTCATCTTTTTCAAGAGCAGATTTATTATTTAAAATTTCTATATCCAAATTAGATACTTTTAAACCACCTTTGTCTTTTGGTATTGAGATAACATCCAAATTATCAGGGCCGATAACAATTAAATCATCATTAATATTATTTTTAAAAATTATTTTTAAACCAAACAAAAAAATTAAAAATAATATGCCAAAGCTTAAGAAAATAACTGATAAAGTTTTAAATAAACGATTCATAATTTCTACATTTCAAAAACAGGATTAATTGACAAAATTTTTAAACCTTTTCTTATTGTAAGAGCAACTGCTTTAACCAAACACAATCTTGAATTTGTTAATTTTTTATCATTTTCTATAATAAACTTACTACTTTTGTCATCCTTACCTCTATTCCACAAACTGTGAAACAAACTTGATAATTCTATTAAATAATAACAAATTCTATGTGGTTCGTGATTTTTAGCAGCTAATTCCATAGATCTGGGCCACAATGAAATAAATTTAATTAACTCGATCTCTTCTTTGGTATTTAAGAATGAAAAATCCTCAATAGATAAATCTTGTTCTTTAATTTTTGCTGATTTAAAAATGGAATTACATCTAGCATGGGCGTATTGCACATAAAAAACAGGATTATCTTTAGATTTTTCAGTAACTTTTTTAAAATCAAAGTCTAAGGACTGATCATTCCTTCTGGTTAGCATTATAAATCTTATAACATCCCTGCCTACAGAATCTATTATATCTGAAAGCGTTACAAAATTACCTGATCTTTTGCTCATTTTTATTGGTTTTCCATCTTCTAAAAGATTAACCAAGGAACAAATTTTTGTATCAATTGAAAAATTATCATTAGAGAGAGCTCTTACAGCAGCATTAATTCGTGAAATATAACCTATGTGATCAGCTCCAAGAACGTTAATAAGGTTACCTTTTGTTCTATTTATTTTATCTAGATGATAAGCCATATCAGTTGCAAAATAAGTCCAAGTTCCATCAGATTTTTTTAAAGCTCTATCTGTGTCATCACCATAATTAGTGGATTTAAAAAGCAATTGTTCTCTTTTTTCCCAATTATCTGGGTTCATTCCCTTAGGTGCGTCTAATACACCTTTGTAAATTAAATCTTTTTTTTCTAATATTGAAAGAGTTTCATTTAATAAATTTCCTGAAATAATCTTTTTTTCACTAGTATAAACATCCATATCTATACCCAACCTAAAAAGATCATTTCTAATTATTTTCATAATTACATCTAAAGAAACTTGCCTAACTATTTCAAAAATATCTGCTTTATCTTTAGTTTTTAAATTTTTTCCATATTTATTTACAAGTTCTAGACCAACATCTTTCAAATATTCTCCAGGATATAATCCTTGAGGTATTTCTTTAATGTTTTGACCTAGGCATTCGTCATATCTCAACAATGCTGAATCAACTAATTTGTCTATTTGTGAGCCTGCATCGTTAATGTAATATTCTTTAGTAACTTTATAACCAACCTCTTTTAATAATGAAGCTAGGGCATCTCCAAAAACAGCTCCTCTGGCATGACCTGCATGCAAAGGCCCGGTTGGATTAGCAGAGATGTATTCTATATTAATTTTTTTTCCTTCTCCTAAATTTATTTTATCCCATTTCTCTTCATTTAATAAAATTTTTTGAATACAGGTATTCCATGTTGACATGGTTAATTTAATATTAATGAACCCTGGGCCTGCAACTTTTACTTCATCTACACCGGGAAACTTATCAATGTAATGTAATAACTTGTTGGCAACATCAATTGGTTTTAATTTAAGGTATTTACTTAAAAGCATTGATATATTTGTGGACATATCGCCATGATCTAAATTTTTAGGTGGCTCTAATGTAAGTTTTCTTAATAATTCATTTTCATCAAATTCAATATTATTATCTGATTTAAACTGTGATAGCATTTCAGTTAAATTATCTAAATATACTTTATAAATATTCATAGAATTTAATATTCCTCTTTGAAAAACTTCATATATTCCATCTTTAAATAATTATCTGTCATTCCAGCAATATAATCTGTAATCACTCTTGATTTTTTTTCTAGAGTCATGGTGTTCAAAGAGTGACCGTTTTGATTTCTCCAAGAAGTTGGTAATAAAGAAATATTTTCTTGAAATAAGTAAAATATTTTTTTTATCATTACAGAATATTTTGATAATTTATCTAAAATTAATTTATTATGATACATATTTTTAAACAAAAAATACCGAATTTCTTGCATGTGATCATTAGCAGTTGAAGTTAGCTTTATAACGCTATCATTATGGTTCCTTATATCTTCAACTGTTCTAAAATAATTTTTACCTATTATTTCTTGAGAATTACAAATTATATCATTTATAAAGTAACTTACTAATTTTCTAATAAGCTGATGTATTAAAATATCATATTGAATATTAGAATAAGTACTTTCTATTTCTTTAATTATAGATTTAATAAGAGCAATGCTCTTAAGATCATTTAAAGTAAACAAATTTTCTCTTAGACCATCATCAAAATCATGAGTTAGATAAGCAATATCGTCAGATATATTTGCAACTTGCCCTTCCAAAGAAGGGTAATTTTGTAACTCTAATGAAAACTTCTCCATAATTTGAATTATAAAATGCGGTATTTTTTTATCTTTACGATAAGGTCCATTGTGTTTTATCAAGCCCTCCAAGGTTTCCATAGTTAAATTTAGACCATTAAAACTAGGATATTTTTTTTCAAGTACCGTCACAACTCTTATTGACTGCTCATTATGATCAAACCCGTTAAAATTAGTCATTAATTCTTTTAAAACTGCTTCCCCCTTATGCCCAAGAGGTGGATGTCCAAGATCATGAGCCAGCGCTATTGTTTCTGTTAAGTCCTCATTTAAATTTAAAGCCCTAGAAATAGATCTAGCAATTTGTGCAACTTCAATAGTGTGGGTTAAACGTGTTCTAAAATGATCACCTGATTGAAAAACAAAAACTTGGGTTTTGTCTTTAAGTCTTCTAAAAGCTTCTGAATGTATTATTCTGTCTCTATCTCTTTGATATTCTGTGCGACCTAATACCAAAGCTTCGTCTTCATAAAATCTACCTTTAGTTAAATTACTATGACATGCATAAGGCATTAGTATAGAGTTGTCTTTAGTATGCATCGCTATTCACACAAATATTAATTCATTATAATATATATATGTGATACACTAATGGTGTAATAATGTTAACTTTTGAATCAGTAAATAAAATTTAGGTATTATGCATGAATATTATAACTGACAATCCTAAAACAAGTTTTAACTTGTCTAAGGCCGCTTCTGATAGAATTAAAGTATTATTAAAAGATGAAAAAGGTTCCTACTTTAGAATATCCGTATTAGGTGGGGGTTGTTCTGGTTTTCAATATGATTTTTCATTTGTAGAAATACCAAATGATGATGATCATATCTTTAATGCAAACGGTGTTAGTTATTTAATTGATAAAGTATCAATGGACTTTTTAAAAGACAGTAAATTAGAATATGTATCAGAATTATCAGGTTCATACTTCAAAATTGAAAACCCTAACGCTACAGCTAATTGTGGCTGTGGTACAAGCTTTTCTATATAAATTAAAAACAATCCTATGACCTTAAAAATTGCCAGCTTTAATGTGAACTCAATCAAGATGCGTTTACAAAATGTTTTGGAATGGCTGGAAAGCTCCAATACTGATATAATTTTAATGCAAGAAACAAAAACTATTGATGAGAACTTTCCTTATCTTGACTTTAACAAGAAAGGCTTTGAAGTCACTTTTTGTGGTCAAAAATCTTATAATGGCGTTGCTATAGCTAGTAAATTTCAGATTGAAGAAATATCAAGGCATCTTCCTTATTATGATGAAATAACAGTTGAAGATAATCAAGCAAGATTTGTACATGTTAAAATTGAGAATATAAATATAATTTGTATTTATTTACCAAATGGAAACCCAGCTCCTGGCGATAAATATGAATACAAAATCAGTTGGATGAGACGTTTAATAAAATATGCAAGAGAAATTTACGAAAAGAATGAACCTGTATTAATTGGGGGAGATTTCAATGTAATTCAATCGGAAATAGATTGTTACGACCTAAGTAAATGGACAAACGACGCTTTGTACCTTGAACCAACAAGGAAAAAAATGAAAGAACTTATCAATGTAGGTTTTATAGATTCATTTCGCTTACTGCATCCAAATTTGAAAGAGTTTAGTTTTTGGGATTATCAGGCAGGTGCATGGCAAAAAGATAATGGTATCAGAATAGACTTCTTTTTAATTTCACCTGAAATAGTTGATAGGCTTCTAAATGCTGGTATAGATAAAAAACCAAGAGGAAAAGAAAAGCCTAGCGATCATACACCAATATGGATCGAAGTTGAAAATATATAAAACTTAAGATTTATGTATATTTTTTGGGACAAATTCTGATTTCACAATTTCTCTTGGGTTAGGTACCCATAAGTTACGATTAGGATGCATTCCAGCTCCATAAACAGCAGAAACTGCACTACTTCTCATCCTATTTAACAATCTTGTATCAGCATCGCCCATAGATGGATGATCACCTCCATTGTTTTTTGTTATTTCTTCCCATGCTTCTTTTCTAGCTTTAAATGTTTGAGTATCTATCAGTTGAGTACAATTTATTTCATTTTTATTCAAATCAACTATTATTTCATCACCATTCTCAATTAATGCTATTGGGCCTCCAATAGCTGCTTCAGGACCTACATGCCCTATAACAAGACCAACAGAACCACCTGAAAAACGACCATCTGTCATTAAACCTACGATTATATTTTTTTCTCTACATAAAGTTGTTATTCTTGAAGTTGAATCCAACATTTCTGGCATTCCTGGTCCACCAACTGGACCTTCATATCTAACGACAATCATGTCATTATTTAAAATATTATCAGGTGCATTTTCTAATGTATCTAATAAACTTTGTTCTCCATCAAAAACTCTAGCTTTACCTTTAAAAATATTATTCTCCAAACCACCCTCAACTCCAGCCAATTTCAAAATAGAGCTGAACTCTGGGGATAAATTGCCACCTAATAGTCTTAACCCACCAGTTTCTTTGTAAGGTGACTTTACTGAATAAATTACTTTACCATCAGGACTTTGAGGAGACAGCCTTCTTATTTGATTTTCTAAAGTTTCACCAGTACATGTTAATGTATTGCCGTTTAATAAACCTGAATCCAATAAATCCTTTATAAAAACTTGCACTCCACCTCTCTGATCAATATCCACCATTGAATATTTGCCAAAAGGTCTAGCGTCAACAAGGACAGGTACTACATTTTTAGACAAATGATTAAATTCCTCTGCACTCATAATATCTTCATTAAAATTTTTATAACCAGCAGCTCTAGCTAATTCTGGGGCATGGAGCATAACATTTGTAGACCCACCAATAGACATGGCAACAATAAGAGCATTTCTGATAGAATCCCTTGTAACAATATCTCTAGGTTTTACGTCATTTTTAACCATTGCATCTAAATAACTAATTAACTCGTCTGGAAAAGTATCTGTTCTTCTTTTGTCATCCGAAGGAGGTGAAACCATATGTAAAGGTTGCATGCCTACAACACCTATAAAAGTTTGCATCGTGTTGTAAGTGAACATACCACCACAACTTCCAAAACCAGGACATGCTTCACATGCAATTCTTTTTTTTAATTCTTCATCATCGCTACCAGCAATTTGGTAGCTTGAAATTATATCAAGAGGTTCATTGGTAACTGAATCAATTCCAGGTCTTATAGGTCCATCAGACATTATAATTGCAGGTCTATTATGTTCTAAAATTGCTGACAAGGTTCCAACTGGAGGCTTATCACACGCTACAACAGCTATTGTTCCCTCAAGACCTGACGCGCTCAAATGTTCACATAAAGTATCATTAGTAACTTCTCTTCCAATTAGAGAATAACGCATTTCTCTTGTACCATTCCTAATACCATCAGAAGTCGCAACTGTATATTCTGGTTGAACTAATCTCATTCTAATATCACCAGGATTTTGTCCAATTCTTAAACGAAGCTTTTCATGAATTGTTTTAACCTTATCCTCTACTCCCAAATAACATTGAGAGTCACCTTTATTACCAACAACACCAATTGAAGGTTCATGGATTAAATCTAAGTCTGTGTTAAGAACTCTAGCAATCCCAAAAGTTTGAGAATTTCTCCCGGGATTTTTGTCAATTAAAACTGTCTTAGAATTCTTCATTACTTTCTCCAACCTTTTTTTATAAATTAATTAAAGCTTTTTCTATCTCTGATTTTCTTTGATAAAAAATTTCTTGTTTATTTTTAACTTCTTGAACAACTTTAGAAGGTGCTTTATCGATAAACATTTGATTGTTTAGTCTTTTGCTAATTTGATCAATCTCATTGTTAATATTAGAAAGTTCTTTGTTCAACCTATTTTTTTCAGATTCTGTATCTATGAGGCCTTGAAGAGGTATCATTAAAACTATTTCATCAACAGTACTTATTATAAAATTCTCAGTCTGAGTAATATCTTCAGATACAAAGGTTAAATCATTTAATTTAGCTAAATTAGTAATTAAATTTATATTGCTTTCAATAATATCTTTTTTGTCCTTGTTAACATTTTTAAATATGACATCTATTTTGGAATTAGGAGGTATGTTCTTTTCAACTCTTAAAGACCTTATTGATGATATAATTTTTATTACTAGATCAATAGAATTATTTAATGATAATTTATTAAAGATAGGCTCTGGCCAAGTTGAAGAAATAGCAAACTTTGAGGATTTAAAAAGATTTTCTAAAATTTCTTCAGTAACGTAAGGCATTATTGGGTGTAACATTAACAAAACATTTTTCATGATATTTATTGAGACATGTTTAGTTTCTTCAAAATCTTTTAAATTATCAGTATTATTTAAAATAGGCTTTATAAACTCAATATACCAATCACAATAATCTTTCCAAATAAATTGATATAAGGCGTCTGCTGCGTCATTAAATTTATATTCTTTAATGGCAGTTTTAACTCTGTTGTTTAAATCGTTATAAAGCTTAACTATCCATTTGTTTACCTCAAGGTCAATTTTTTTAATATCCTTATCAATGTAAGATATACAATCATTAAACTCTAAAAATTTACACCCATTCCAAATTTTAGTACTAAAATTCCTATAGCCAGCAATTCTTTCTTCAGAAAGTTTTATGTCTCTTCCTTGAGCAGCCATTGCAGTAAGAGTGAACCTTAAGGCATCTGCACCATATTTAGATGATAAATCTAATGGATCTAAAACATTGCCTTTAGACTTAGACATTTTTTGACCTTTTTCATCCCTAACAAGAGCATGAATATAAACTTCTTTAAAGGGAACTTCTTTATCCATAAAATGAATACCCATCATCATCATTCTAGCAACCCAAAAGAAAATTATATCAAAACCAGTTACCAAGACACTTGTTGGATAATATTTTCTCAAATCCTTAGTTTTTTCAGGCCATCCTAAGGTGGAAAAGGGCCATAAAGCTGAAGAAAACCATGTATCTAAAACATCTTCATCTTGAATTAATTCAACTTTTTTACCATAAAAGATTTCTGCTGCATCTAAAGCTGCTTGTTCATTAGATTCGACAAAAACTTTATTATCTGGTCCAAACCAAGCTGGTATACGATGTCCCCACCAAAGCTGTCTGGAAACACACCAAGGTTGAATATTTCTCATCCATTCATAGTAGGTTTTATCCCAACTTTGGGGAATAAAAGTTGTATTACCCTCTTCAACAGCTTTAATAGCTGGCAAAGCTAATTTTTTTGCGTCAACGTACCATTGATCCATTAGCCACGGCTCAACAATTACGTTTGATCTGTCACCATGAGGAACGGTATGAGTTATATTTTCTTCTTTAACAAATAAATTTAAACTTTTTAATTTCTCTATAATTTTATGTCTTGCTTCAAACCTGTCTAATCCTTGAAATTCTTCAGTACCATTTTCATTAATGGTAGCGTCTGCATTTAATATATTAATAACTTGTAAACCATGCCTTTTTCCTACCTCAAAATCATTAAAATCGTGAGCAGGAGTAATTTTAACGGCACCTGTACCTTTTGTTGGATCCGAGTAATCATCAAAAATAATAGGAATAATTCTATTAATTATTGGTAGTAATACGTTTTTGCCTTTTAGATGCTTATACCTCTCATCATTTGGGTTTACAGCTACAGCTGTATCTCCCAGCATTGTCTCCGGTCTAGTTGTCGCTATTGTTAAAAATTCATCACTACCTTGAATAGGGTAATTGAAAAACCAAAATTTTCCATTAGTTTCTCTCTGCTCTACTTCCAGATCAGAAATGGCGGTTAGTAATTTGGGATCCCAATTAACAAGACGTTTGTCTCTATAAACAAGACCCTCTTTATATAATTTAACAAAAACATAATTAACAGCTTTTGATAAGCCATCATCCATAGTAAAGCGTTCTTTTTCCCAATCAGGGGATGCTCCTAAAGCTCTTAATTGGTTAGTGATTGTTCCACCTGATTGATCTTTCCATTCCCATACTTTTTCAATAAATTTGTCCCTACCTAAATCATGACGAGTGATTTTAGATTTAGCCAATTCTCTTTCTACAACCATTTGTGTTGCAATACCTGCATGATCAGTTCCTGGTTGCCATAGAACGTCAAAACCTTGCATTCGATGAAATCTAATTAAAATATCTTGAATCGTAAATGTTAAAGCATGACCTATATGCAAAGAGCCGGTGACATTTGGCGGCGGCATCATAATAACGTATGGTTTTTTTGAAGAAGAACTGTTGGATGCAAAAGCACCACTTTTTAACCACTTTTCATACCATTTTAACTCTATAGACTTAGCGTCAAATCTTTTGTCCATCATCTTTTGGTAAGCCTGTTTTTAATTGAAAGTTTTACGATCAAATATTTCAAAATTTAATTCTTTATTTTTAAGATTGAAGTTAATTGTTTTTTGATCACCAAAATCTTCTAATGAAAGATTACCCATAATTGACCTTAAGTAAAATAGATCATAAACTTCATCAGCCTCACTCGTAATTAAGTTTGTAGATCCATTTAAATAATCTACTTCCGCTTCTAAAACGTCTAATACAGTTCTTATTCCAAACTCAGCTTCTTTTTGAATACCTTGTAACGCTAATAAAGAAGATTTTTTTTCACTTTTTGATGCTAGAGTTTTTGCAACTGCGCTCTGATAATTTTGAAACGATGAAATAGCGTTTAATTTTACTTGTCTATATTCTTCTGCCAAATCCACAGTTGATGCACTTGCCAATTTATCTAGCCTTCTAATAGTATTTTTTGAAGATTCATTGTAAAAAAGAGGAGAAGTGAATGTTAAATTTGCACCATAACTCTGATAATCACTTGAAGAATTGCTTAATGAGGACTGACTATCCTTGGCAAACAGATCAAATTTAAAAACTGGTCTGTTTTCAGATCTTTTCAATTCAACGTTTTTATTAGCTAAATCTTTTTCCAATTTAGCAATTAAAATATTTATATTTTTTTGCGAAGATATTTTTATAATTTCTTCTTCATTATTAGGAATTGTGAATTTAACGGTTGGCAATTTCAAATTGTTTGGAACAGTTTTAAAACTAGTAACACTTTTAAATTTTGAAATTGATTTGTTGAGATTTCCATCTGCCAAAATAAGCTCATAATTTGCTTTGGCTAATTTAGCTTCAGACTCGGCAAGAACAGTCGGTGTTACAGTGCCAGCTTGAAGTTTTAATTTAGTTGCTGATACATTTTCTTTAAACCTAATTAAACTACGTTTTCTTAATCTAACGACTGATTGATTTGTATATACATCTAAATATGCTTTTATAGTTTCTAGAATTACCTCTTGTTCAACTTTAATTAATTTAAGTTCATTTAATTTGATGTTATCTTTAGCTATTCTATATTTTTCAAATGATTTCCCTCCATCAAATATATTTTTACTAAGAGAAACAGTTGAGGTTATTGAATCATCATTTGTATAAGAACCTGCTCCATCACTCTGTTTGTTTGATGAATTATAAGTTGAAGTTAATGAGCTAGACCAATCTTTTGAAGAATACGCTTCATCAAGAGAATGCTTGGTGGCTTCTAATTTATATTTTTGCGACTTTAATTCAAGACTATTTTTAAGGGCTTCATTGACTGAAATATCTAAGGTGAAATCAGAAGCCAAAACAATTGAAAAACTAAAAAAATTAATTAAAAAATAAGTAATAAAATAAATACTTAAAATTTTTATCTTTTTTAAAAATAACATTAAAACTCCACTATAAATAGCATGATTAATTAAATAACATTTAATAAAAAATTGAAAAGTAAATTCTAAATTATTATGCCAATATGGCTTTATATCTAAAAAAATTAACAAATATAAGTATACTTTTTTAATTGCTTCTGTTGCAACGAAGAGCTATAGAATTGTAATCGCCAAAATTTAGGCCCGATGGCAGAGTGGTGATGCAGCGGCCTGCAAAGCCGTTAACAGCGGTTCGATTCCGCTTCGGGCCTCCATAAGCAAGTTTATTTAAAATGATTCAGATTGAAGAAATACCAATTACCAATGATTTAGTTTTGATTGGTGGTGGACACTCCCACTTATTAGTACTAATGAAACTTTCAAAAAGTCCAATAAAAGGTAACAGAATAACTTTAATTACTAATGAAATAGATACACCTTACTCTGGAATGATTCCTGGATATATAGAGGGCATATATTCATGGAGAGATAGTCACATAGACTTATATAGGCTATGCCTTAAGTTAAATGTGCGTTTTATTCACGCAGAAGTTGAGAGAGTTTCAGCTTATGACAAAGAGATTTATTTTAAAGATAGACCTAAGATTAAATTTGATGTTCTTTCTATAAATACAGGCATTCAAAGCAATAATAGTGATATAAAAGGAGCAGCTAAATATTGCCTTCCTGTAAAACCAATATCAAAATTGGCAAATAATTTTTTAAATAAAATAACTAATTATAAATCAATCGCCTTTATTGGTGGTGGAGCAGGATCAGTAGAATTAGCTCTAGCTATTAAGAAAAGGTTCTTAAATATTAACCAAGAAATTAAAATCACTATAATAAGTGGCAAACGAGGTCTTCTAAGCACTTTCCCTCAAAAAACTAAATTAATATCTCTAAAAACACTAGAGAAATTTAAAATAGATATAATTGAGTATAAGAGGGTTTTAGAAGTCAAACCAAAGCAAATCATTTTATCCGATAAATCAATCCTCAAAATTGATAAGGCAATATTGTCGACCAATTCAATGACGCCCAAATGGCTTACTAGATCGGATATATTATTAACCAAGGATAATTACATTCTTGTAAACAAATCCTTTCAAACAAATTATAAATACGTTTTTGCTTCGGGAGATGTAATTGATTTTGATAATCAAAATCTTAAAAAAGCTGGAGTTTTTGCAGTAAGGTCAGGTAAACCTTTAGCTGTAAATATTAAAAAGTTTATTATTGGGAAAAACCTTCTTGAATATAAATTTAACAAAAATTACTTAGCTTTAATTGGAACAAGCAAAGCATCAGCAATAGCTACAAAATATAACTTAACTTTTAATTCAAAATTCTTTTTTTACCTAAAAAGTTATATTGATAAAAAATTTATAAAGAAATTTAGTGATTTTAGAATTAGAAAAATTACTTTGGACGTTTTGAAAACTAGTCTCTTAAATATTTTTGTGAAACATAAAGAAAAAATTACTGATGAAAATAATTTCATGCAGTGTAAAGGCTGTGCTGCAAAGGTACCTTTAAATGCTCTAAAAAAAGCTTTACCTCAGGAAATTGTATCTACTTCTGAAGATGCCGTCAGCGTACCTAATTACCCAGACTTATTTCAGACAGTAGATATGATAAACTCAATAATAACTGACCCTTTTATATTGGGTAAAATTGCAGCAAACCATTCTATTAGCGATTTAGTATCAGTTAATTCACAAATAACATCAGCAATGATGATTTTACAATTACCTTTTTCTAAAACAGAAATTAACTCAAGAGATTTAGAACAAGTGTTGTTAGGAGCTAAAGAAATTTTTAAATTAGTCGATTGCCCTTTAATCGGTGGCCACACAATGATTGGAAAAGACAAAGACCCAGTTATTGGTTTCTCGATTTTAGGACAAAAGCAAAAGAAGATGGAGAGTATAAAAAATAGAAGGAATATAAAAACAAAAGATTTGCTTATATTGACAGAAAGGATTGGATCAGGATTAATTTTTGCTGGTATTAATAACTATTTAATCGACAGTCATTTCCAAATAGATGTAATCAAACAAATGATTAAAGGTAATATAAACTTTGGTAAAATATGCAATCAATTAAATATACTATCGATGACAGATATAACTGGATTTGGCCTTGCAAATCACCTTCTAAACTTAATCAAAAGAGATAATAGCAAAACAGGTTTAACAATTTATCCCAATAAAATACCTTTGTTTGAAGGTGTTAATGAATGTATCAATAAAAATATAAAATCTTCATTATTCGAAAGTAATTATGATATAGCCCAGAAAGATATAATCTATAAAAGAGATAAATCAAAAATTGATAATATTATATACGATCCACAAACAGTAGGTGGTATAGCCTTTATTATTCCACAAGAAGAAAAAGATAAACATTTCACCATTTTAAAAGAAAACAATGTAAAATTTACGGAAATAGGTTTTGTTAATAATATAGAAAATAAAATAGCAATAAACTAACATATGAAAAGTAAACATAAAAAAATTAAAAAATGGGAAAATAAAACTTTTGATACAATTATTGATGTAAGGTCTCCATTAGAATATGAAGAAGATCATATTATTGGTTCAATTAACTGCCCTGTATTATACGATCAAGAAAGAATTATAGTTGGCACCATTTACAAAAAAGAGAGTACTTTTAGGGCTAAAATAATTGGTTCCTCTTTAACTGCTAGAAATATTGCCAAACATATTGAAGAAAAATTCATAAATCAAAAAGGATCATGGCAACCGCTCATTTACTGTTGGAGAGGAGGTCAAAGATCGAAGGCTTTTTCTTTAATTTTATCTGAAGTTGGTTGGAGAACATTTCAACTCGAAGGAGGTTATAAAAAGTATAGAAATGAAGTAATTTCCTTTTTAAATAAGGTAGGCTCAAAACTTAAAATTATTCTAATAAGTGGCAAAACAGGGTCAGCAAAAACTAAAATTTTACAAAATATTAAGTTACAAGGAGGACAGATCCTAGACTTAGAAAACCTTGCAAACCATAAAGGTTCATTGTTGGGCAAAATACCTGATTTAAAACAGCCTTCTCAAAAATTATTTGAAAGTAAATTATACCATCAAATAAAACAATTAGACTTAAGAAGAAATGTCTATATAGAAGCGGAAAGTAGTAAAATTGGAAATATACATATTCCAAAAACACTTTGGGCTAAAATGATTGTTTCCCCTAGAATTGAAATTAAAGCTGATATAGAATTACGATCTAGTTTTTTATTAAATGATTATAAATATATGTGTGAAAATCCCGAATTAATAAAACCAATAATTTATGGGCTTAAAAATAGACTAAGTAAAAAATTAATTAACGATTGGATGGAGCTAATTACTAAGAAATTGTGGCTTGATCTAACAAAAAGCTTTTTAGAAAACCATTATGATCCATCATATTCTTCAAACACAATTAAAAATGACCGAAAGGTAATTAAAAAAATACAAGCAAAATCATTTTCTAAAGAAGAAATAAATAAAATCACTAAATTAATCTTAAATTAGAAAAATATTATAAGTAACGTTTACCCTTGATAATTTGTTGCATTTTGTGATAATTAAGTTAGAAACACTTACAGAGCAGTGAAGTAATATTCCCCGGTAGCTCAGCGGTAGAGCAGACGACTGTTAATCGTCTGGCCGGCGGTTCGAATCCGTCCCGGGGAGCCACTCTTCATATATAAGTCATTGATTATTTAAATGTTTTTATAAAATACTTAACGCTATCAATGAAACAAAAATATATCTCCCTATTTTGGCCACAGAAACAATAATAATAAATTGATGCAATGGAACACGAAACATACCTGCTACTAAAGTAAGGGCGTCCCCTATAAATGGAACCCAACTTAATAACAATGACCACTTTCCATATTTCAAAAAAGATTTAGAAACTTTGTTTATGTGGTTTTCCTTGAAAGGAAACCATTTTTTATTTTTAAATTTTAAAAAGTAAAGTCCTAAATACCAATTAAAAACTGAACCTAAAATATTACCTAAACTAGCGAAAAAAAGTAAATAAAAAATCTCATATTTTTTTTGAGTAATTAGAGCTGTTAAAGTTATCTCTGAATGACCAGGTAATATTGTTGAAGAAGCGAAAGATGAAGTAAAAAGAATAATATATACTTCAATAGAACTCATCTGTTAGACATTTCAATTTTTTCAAAGATTTTTTCCCATCTTTTTTCTTCTTCCAAAATTTTATTATTAATTGTTTTTAAATTCACATTTACTTCTTCAATACGTTTATTATTAGAAGGTTCATAAAAACCAGTATCAAGCATTTCTGTTTCCAACAATTGTCTTTGTTTTTCATAATCTAAAATTTTTTTTTCTATAGATGATAATATCTTTTTTAAATTTGATACACTTTCTCTAAAATTAGAATTTGTGATTTTATTTTTATTTGTCTTCTTATCTTCTCCGACTGTTTTTCCACTTAAAATTAATTTTCTATATTCATGAATATCGCCTTCAAACTCCGATACATTTCCGTTTTTTACAACCAAAAGCCTATCTACTAACCTCTCAACTAAAAAGGCATCATGACTAACTAAAATTAAAGATCCTGAATATTGATTTAATGCCATGATAAGAGCTTCTCTACTTTCAATGTCCAAATGATTAGTAGGTTCATCCAATATTAAAAGATCAGGTTTTTCCATTATAACTAACAAAATTAAAAGTCTTGCCTTCTGACCACCTGACAATCTTTTTACTTCCAGGTCCATTGTCTCAAAAGTAAATCCAGCAGAACCAAGAATTGCTCTTATTTTAGATGGAATCTCTTTATCTAACTTTAAAGTTAAATGCTGAAAAGGTGTTTCATCAGGCCTTAACTCATCTAGTTGATGTTGAGCAAAATACCCTACTTTTAGTTTTTGAGGCATATTAAATACCCCTTCCATTTTAGGAAGTTTTTTTGCAATAAGTTTTGAAAAAGTAGACTTGCCTTCTCCATTTACACCTAAAAGTCCAATACGATCATCTGGATTAATTTGTAAGTTGATATTTTTTAAAACAGGTAAATTATTATATCCAACAATCACTTTATCCAATGTTACAAGTGGAGGAGCAAATTTAACAACGTCTAAAAATTTAAATTTTGGAATTTTTTGATCTTCTTCAATAACTATAGGCTTCATTTTTTCTAATATTTTAATTCTTGATTGAGCCTGTTTAGCTTTGGATGCTTTAGCTTTAAAACGATTAACAAAACTTTCAATATGGGCCCTTTGAGCATCTTGCTTATTTTTTAGTGTAAGTTTTTGTTCTAATTGATTTCTTCTTTCGTCATCAAATGCATCATAATTTCCAGTATAAAATTGTAATTTTCTAGCAGATAAGTGTAAAATTCCATTGACAGATTTATTCAATAGATTCCTATCATGGGAAATCACTAGAACCGTATTTTTAAATTTTTGTAAAAAATTTTCTAACCAAACTGTACCCTCAAAATCAAGGTAGTTTGTTGGCTCATCGAGAAGCAACAAATCTGGGTTTGAAAATAGTACACTTGCCAATGCAACTCTCATTCTCCATCCGCCAGAGAAACTTGAGCAAGGTTTATTCTGATTTTCTTGAGCAAAACCTAAGCCACTTAAAATAGTAGAGGCCCTCGCCTCAGCAGAATAAGCATCAATATCAGCAAGCCTAACATGAATGCTGGCTATTTTATTTGGATCAGTCTCAGTTTCTGAATCTTTAAGTAATTTTGTTCTTTCGATATCTGCTGATAAAACGGTATCTAAAAGTGTTTCTTCTGAGGAAGGAGCCTCTTGGGCTACTGATCCAATTTTAAAATTCTTAGGAACTTCAATAATTCCTGAATCTAATACTGATTCTTTCAAAATTAATTTAAATAATGTTGTTTTTCCTGTGCCATTTCTTCCTACTATACCTACTTTATGTCCTGTAGGAACAAACGCAGAAGAGTTTTCAAAAAGTGAAACTCCACCAATTGAAAAGGAAATATCTTTGAAGTTAATCATTTTGTAAATTTATATAAATTAAGATTTATGTTATTTATTTGAATTAATGATGTACTATAATTAATATCAAATTACATTTAAAATAAATAAAATATCTTCTCAGTAAGTATAATACATGCAAAAATTTATAAAAAAAGACTTTGTTGATACAATTGGTAACACACCTCTTATTAAATTAAACAAAGCAAGTGAAATCACGGGATGTGAAATTTATGGAAAAGCAGAATTCTTAAATCCAGGATCATCCATTAAAGATAGAGCAGCTAAAGGAATAATTTTAGATGCAATAGCTAAAAAGAACTTGTTACCTGGAGGAACAATAGTTGAAGGTACTGCAGGTAATACAGGAATTGGACTGGGTCTAGTAGGAAACTCCCTAGGATACAAAACTTTAATTGTAATGCCTGAAACACAAAGCCAAGAAAAAAAAGATGCGTTAAAATTAATTGGTTGTGAACTTAAATTAGTACCTGCTCTTCCATATTCAAATCCTGGGAATTATATAAGACAATCAGAAAAAATCGCAGAAACTTTAAGAAAAACCAGTCAGAATGGAGTGTTATGGGCAAATCAATTTGATAACATCGCAAATCAAATGTCTCACTATAACTCTACAGGTCCTGAAATATGGGAGCAAACAAGTGGTAAAATTGATGGCTTTACTTGTGCCGTAGGAACAGGTGGAACTCTTTCTGGTACTGGGTTGTTTTTAAAAGAAAAGAATAAAAATATTAAAATTGCCCTTACAGACCCATATGGATCAGGGTTATATAATTATTATGAAAATGGTGAAATGAAAGCTGAAGGTAATTCTATCACTGAAGGAATTGGTCAAGGACGTATAACTAAGAATTTAGAAAACTGTCCTGTAGACTTGTCATTTAGAACTGACGATAATCAAGCACTTAATATTATTTTTGATTTACTTAAAGAAGAAGGATTATTCTTGGGTGGATCTAGTGGAATAAACGTAGCTGGAGCAATTAAATTAGCCAAAGAATTAGGACCAGGAAAAACTATAGTGACTATTTTGTGTGACTCTGGACAAAGGTACCAATCAAAAATCTGGAATCCCTCATTTCTAAAATCAAAAGATTTAGTCGTTCCTAATTGGCTGTAGAAGGAAATTGATTAATGAATGATGATTTATTTATAGAGCCTAGCACTCTAATGTCTAAAATCGACAATATTAATTTAAAGATATTAGATGCAACTTTTTATCTTCCTGATTCAGGTTTGATTGCTGAAGAAGAATATAAAAAAAAGCATATTCCTAATGCTATTTTTTTTGACATAAACAAAATAGCTGATCCAAACAATTCTCTACCTCATATGATACCATCAAAAGATTTGTTTTCAAAAATGATGCAAAATATAGGACTGAATAAAGATGATGAAATTATAATTTATGATAATTCACCTTTTTTATCCTCTGCTCGTGCATGGTTTTTATTTAGATATTTTGGCCATGATAAAATATTTATAATGCAAGGAGGGGTAAAAAATTGGGAAAATAATGGTGGAAATATTACAAATGGAAACGTAGTTTTAGAAAAAGGAAATTATATTGCAAGTGCTGAACGAAAAGAACTTGTAGTTAATTTAGATCAAATGATTTTAGCATCACAAAACAAAGAGAATGTTATTTTAGACGCTAGATCTAGGAAAAGGTTTTTAGGAGAAGCTTTAGAACCAAGACCTAATTTACCATCTGGACACATACCCAATTCTCAGTCCTTACCTTCATCAGATTTAATTAATAAAGACGGATACTTAAAGTCTAAAGATGAAATAAATCAAATCTTTAGTAATATTAAAGTAAACACAAATGATAAAATAATAGCTACGTGTGGTTCGGGAGTTTCTGCTTGTGTTATATCGATAGCTTTGTTTTGCTTAGGTAAAAAAGATATACCTATTTATGATGGCTCTTGGACTGAATGGGCATCTTCTGGACAAGAAATAAAAACGAATTAAAATCTTAATGATTTAATATCTGACTTAGAAATAGTTTTGTTCTTTCATTTTGAGGATTATTAAAAAACTTCTTTGGATCATTTTGTTCTATTATTTCGCCTTCATCCATAAAAATAACACTGTCAGCAACTTTTTTAGCAAAACCCATTTCATGAGTTACTACAAGCATCGTCATCCCAGTCTCGGCAAGTTCAATCATGGTGTCTAATACTTCCTTAATCATTTCTGGATCAAGAGCAGATGTTGGTTCATCAAATAACATAATTTTAGGCTGCATACATAATGATCTAGCTATGGCTACTCTTTGTTGCTGTCCACCAGAGAGTTGTCCAGGAAATTTAAGGGCTTGCTCAGGAATTTTTACCCTAGTTAAAAGTTCCATTGCTAGTTCATTAGCTTCTTTTTTAGGAAGTCCTTTAACCCAAATAGGTGCCAAAGTACAATTTTCTAAAACTGTTAAATGAGGAAATAGGTTAAATGATTGAAAAACCATACCAACATCACTTCTAATAGCTTCTAAGTTTTTTAAATCACCAGTAAGCTCGATGTCATTAACAATAATATCACCTTGTTGATGAACTTCTAATCTATTAATGCACCTTATTAAAGTCGATTTACCAGACCCTGAGGGGCCACAAATAACAATTCTCTCACCTTGGTTGACAGCAAGAGAAATATTTTTGAGAACATGAAAATTACCAAACCATTTATGCATTCCATGGATTTCAATAACTGGCTTTGTAATAGATTTAGTTTTTGTGTTTACCATTATTTTCTCACTTATGATCTGTATTTAATTTATTTTCAAGCCAAAGAGAATATCTTGACATAGCAAAACAACTTACGAAAAAGAAAAGAGCTACAAACAAATAAGTTTCTGTAGATAAGCCATTCCATTTAGTGTCTGCTAAAGCTGCCCTTCCAATACCTAAAGGATCTAACAAACCAATAACTACCACAAGAGTAGTATCCTTATATAATCCAATAAAAGTGTTCATGATACCAGGTATTGATATTTTCAAAGCTTGCGGCAAAGTAATAAATCTAGTTTTCTGCCAGTAAGTCATTCCTAAAGCGTCTGCAGCTTCGTATTGCCCCTTAGGAATAGCTTGTATACCACCTCTAATGACCTCTGCAATATATGCTGCGGAAAAAAAGGTAAACATAATTATAACTCTTACTAATATGCTAAAATTAGTACCAGGAGGCATAAAATAATTTAACATTGATGAAGCAACAAAAAGAAGTGTAATTAGAGGGACACCTCGCATAAATTCAATAAAGCAAACGCTCAAAGTTCGGACAACTGTAAGTTTTGATTGTCTGCCTAAAGCAAGAACAATACCTAATGGAAGTGAACAAACTATACCAGAAACACCAAGTATTACTGTAAGCATGAAGCCACCAAATAAACTATACTCAATTTTGGCAAGCCCAAAAAAACCACCATTTATTAGTATAAAGGCAAATACTGGATAAATTGCACTAAACCATAGGAGCCATTTCCTTTTAGGTATATCTGGATATAAAAGTGGAGCAAAAGCAACAAACATTGTTAAAAAAGAAACATCAATTCTCCAACGCTCGACTTCTGGATAAAACCCATAAACAAATTGACCTACTCTTCGTGTAATAACTGCCCAGCAAGCACCACTATCAATTTTTCTACACTCAATTTTAGAATCGGCATCAAAAACAGCATCAAGAAAAAACCAACCTATTATGCCGTCAATTAAATAATATAGAAGAATTGCAGATATAATTGTTAGTAATGAGTTACTTATTGATGAAAATAAATTATTTTTAATCCAACCATAAACACCGACAGTTCCAGGTGGTGGCGGAAGATTAGGATATGAACCTGGCTTGTATGTCTGAGAACTCATTTTATCTTCCAACTAATTTTGCTTTATTATTATACCAATTCATAAAAGCAGAGATACTTAAAGAAACTGATAAATATATAAGCATTACTATTACCATTGTTTCCATCTCTCTTCCAGTTTGGTTGAGAGAAATTCCTCCAAGTGTTGCAACTAGGTCCATATAACCAATAGCGATAGCTAAAGAAGAATTCTTAGTTAAATTCAAATATTGGCTTGTGAGTGGTGGAATAATAACTCTGCGGGCTTGTGGTAAAATAACTAAATTCATAACTTTAGAAGGCTTCAATCCTATAGATTCCGCAGCTTCCCTTTGACCCTTATCAACCGCCATAATTCCTGCTCTAACTATTTCAGCGATGAATGCAGCAGTATAAATACCAAGCGCAAAAGTTAAAGCAGCCAGCTCTGGGCTCATGTGCATGCCACCTCTAAAATTAAATCCCCTCAAAGCAGGTATTTCGAGAGAAATTGGCATTCCGGAGATAAAAAAAGCAATCGTTGGAAGTAATATAATTACCGATAAATTTATCCAGAAAACTGGATACTGCACACCAGTAAGGTCTTGCTTTCGACGTGCATATTTAAAAAACAAAACAGCAAAAATTATAGCTATAACTAGAAATAAATATACTAATTCTATACCATTTTCGGTTAGTGGTTTAGGGATATAAAAGCCTCTGTTTGATAAAAATGTGAGATCACCAAGGTTTAGGGCCTTTTTCGGATGCGGTAACGTGTTTATTATTATACCATGCCATAATAATATATGTAGTAGAATAGGAACATTTCTAGAAAACTCTATGTACCAGTATGCAAGTTTACTTGCTAACCAGTTTTTAGATAATCTAATTATACCTAAAAAAACTCCCAGAACAGTTGCTAGTATAATTCCAAAAACAGCAACTAAACCAGTATTTAACAATCCAACAATACCAGCTCTTAAATGACTGTCTCGATTATTATAATCGATCAAATATTGATTAATATCATAACCCGCTGGAATGAATAAAAATTCAAAACTAATGTCTTTCCCTAATGCTTTAAAGTTGGCATCAACATTAGCTATTAACCAAGAAAGGATCCACCCAATACAAAACAAAACAAAGATTTGAACAATTATTTCTCTGCTTTTTTCGTTGCGCCAAATAGTATTCAAAAAATTCATTAGAGTATCAAAAAATAGGTGAATTGATAAAACAAGCTGCACTTTTAAAGTGCAGCTTGAAGATTTAGTTATTTAATTGGTGGGATGTAGAATAAACCACCATCTTTGTATAACTGGTTCATACCTCTAGCAATTTTAAGAGGTGTGCTCATGCCAAGATTTCTTTCGAAAACTTCCTCGTAGTTACCAACTTGACTAATTATATTTACAGCCCAATCAGATGATAACCCCAGCTTAGAAATACCTTGCAAAGGATCTTTACCTAATAAACGATTAATTTCCTTATTTTTGTTATCTTTGCCAGCTAAAGATTTAACATTTGAAGAAGTTATACCTAACTCTTCACCAGCCATCATAGCCTTTAATGTCCAAGCAACAATATCAGCCCATTGATCATCACCATGTCTTACAACTGGACCTAGAGGCTCTTTTGAAACTATTTCTGGAAGAACCATATGGTCGCCAGGGTTGTCAAAACTTGAAATTGTGGCATATAATCCTGATGCATCAGTAGTATAAATATCACACCTTCCAGCTTTATATAACTCTTGAGCTTCTGCATTTGTTTCAATTGGAACAGGATTGTATTTCATATTATTACCAGCAAAGAATTCTGCAAGATTTAACTCTGTTGTAGTTCCTGTTTGAATACAAACTGATGCTCCATCAAGTTCTTTAGCTGATTTTACACCTAAAGCTTTTGGAACCATAAAACCTTGTCCATCATAGTAACTTACACCAACAAATGTCTGAGATAAATCAACATCCCTTGAAAAGGTCCATGTAGTATTTCTTGATAAGATTTCACCTTCACCTGCAGCTAATTTAGTAAAACGAGTTTTACCTGTTGCAGTTGTATAGTTAACTTTATCTGCATCACCTAAAACGGCAGCAGCAACAGCCCTACAAAAATCAACATCAAAACCAGTCCATTTACCTTTATCGTCTGGTGCAGCAAAACCAGCTAAACCAGTATTAATAATACAGTTTAGTTTACCTCTTGCTCTAACATCGTCTAAAGTGCTTGCAAGAGAAGATCCTGCAAACATAACTCCAGCAGTCGCAGCTGCTAAAAGCATTTTTATTTTCATATTATATCTCCACTTTAAAATTATTCATAAAAACATGAATTTGTTAGTACTTTCGTTCTTATTTGATATAGTTTCAAGGTAAAAATTAAAAAATTACTAAATGTGTTAACAAAATAATCAAATAATTTGTAACTTTTTAGCTAAAGAAAAAATAAAATGAAAATATTGAACAAAAATTTAAATACAGAAACGCTTACTTCGCATGTGGGTAAAAAACCAGAAGAAAATCATGGCATTCCATCACCACCAATCTATAGAACAAGTACAATTCTTAATAGTACAATGGAATCTTATAAAAACAGAGATATGAAATACACATATGGTAGAAATGGTACCCCTACCTCTGATTCACTAATTAATGCTATTTCTTCTATTTATGATGCTGAAGGTTGTGTGCTGGCCTCATCTGGTATGAATGCAATTAGCACAGCCTTAATGTCAGTTCTAATGGCGGGTGATCATATTTTATTACCTGACTGTATTTACGGATCAAGCAGGAGGTTTGCTCAAGAAGAGTTTCCAAGACTAAATATTGAATATGATTTTTATAATTCAAGAGACTTAGGTGGAATGGAAAAACTAATAAAAAAAAATACCAAAGTTATTTATTTAGAAAGTCCAGGAACGTATACTTTTGAAATTATTGATATAAAAAAAGTTATAAATATTTGTGAAAAATATAAAATAAAGTCAATCATTGATAATACTTGGGCCACGGCTATTTATTTCAACCCATTAAATTTTGGTGTTAATATCGTAGTTGAGGCAATAACTAAATATATTTCTGGTCATTCTGATATTATGATGGGCGTTGTTGTGGCAAACAAAGATGATTTGTTAGGAATTCAGAGATGGACAAAAAATGCCGGTGTTTATGTAAGCCCTGACGATATTTATATGTCACTAAGGGGATTGAGAACTCTTCCGTTAAGATTAAAAGAATCCTCAGCAAACAGTTTGGCTTTAGCAAAACATTTGGAACAGCAAGATGAGATTAAATTAGTTCAGCACCCCGCCCTCAAACAACATCCTGATAATAATTTGTGGAAAAAATATTTTAAAGGGGCCTCAGGACTATTTGCTGTAGAATTTAACGAGAAAGTTTCAAATGAAGCAATTAACATTTTAGCCAACAACCTAAATATTTTTGGAATTGGTGCATCTTGGGGTGGTTATTCGAGTTTAGTATCAACAATGGATGTAAAAGGTTCAAGAAATGTAAATACAAGCTATGTGCCTAAAGGACCTTATCTTAGAATTTATACAGGCTCTGAAAACATCAAAGATTTGAAGGACGATTTTGACTGTGGATTAAATAAAATGAGAGAATTTATTGCTATATAAAGATTATCTAGAGAAGTTTTTCTTCTCCCAAAACAGTTGTTCTTCGCATATCTCTATTCTCCTTTAAATCATCGAAGGCTCTTGCCCTATGCATCGTTTGTCTATTATCCCAAATAACTAAATCATTTTGAGACCATTGATGATCATACTTAAACCTTGATTGAGTAGCATATTCTATTAAATCGTCTATAAAACACATTGAATCAGGCCTTATCCAACCTCTAATTTTTCCAATATGACATGACAAAAATATTGTTTTTCTATTGGTTGATTTATTTGTTCTTACTAATGGCTGCTCTACAGGAGTAAAGTTTTTTATTTCATCAGATGATAATTCTTGTGTCATGTCAAAGCCAAGTCTTTGACGTGAATAAATTAGTGAATGTTCACAAATCATACTTTCAACTTTGTCTTTGATTTTTGTATCTAAGTTATCATAAGCAGATCTCATATCAGCAAATTCAGTATTACCACCCTCTTTTGAAATATTTCTAGCTGATAAGAGTGAATATTTTGCTGGAATTTTTTTAAAGGAGCTATCAGTATGCCATAAACGATTACCTAAATTAAATATTCTTCTAGGATCATTTTGAGTAAATGGCTTATTATTTTTGTCAAGGTTTGAGACATCAGCTAAATCTGTTGATAATCTTCTATCTGAGGCTTTAGTAATGTTTGATTTGTTACCAGACGCTTCTATTTCTCCAAAATATTTTGTAAACCTAACTTGTTGCTCATCATTTATGTTCTGATTTTTAAAAACAAGAACGGAAAATTTATTTATTGCATCATCTATTTTTTTAACTTGTTCAACAGTTAAATCATCCTTTAAATCAACATCAGAGACAAAAGCCACAAAATCTGGAAATTCTTTTCTAGTTTTAATGTTCATTATGACACCCAAATAAAAAAAATTAATAGCCTTTAACTAATAACTTATTATAAATTAATTGTTGATCAATTAAAAAATAAATTTATGAAAAAAATAAAAATAAAAATAAAATTAATACTGACTTTATTATTTACTTTAATAGCTTACTTATCCGTAAATAAACAATCATTTGCCATTGAAAAACTTACAGGGGCGTGGTTTGAGTGTGAATTTTCAGGAAAAACATCAAAACCAACTGATGATTGTAAAATGCTAGATAATGATGGTTTTGTTTTTAATAACAATATTGCAATGCACATATCGGTAGTTGATAGCCAAGAAACAAATTGTAAAAAAAATAAAATTGGACAATGTTTTCATAGTGAATTGAAATATATCAAAATCAGAAAAGGAAGACAGGATAAAGTTAACTTTAAAAATGGTAAATTAATATTATCTTTTTTAGGTTGTGGACAAGTTTTTCATCTTAAAGACAAAGTGGATTATGTAGAAGCAAATCCTGATAAAAAAAAATGTTTTTGGGCTGGAAAAAAAGTTTTTTATTTAAAAAAATATGATGGCGAATTAATATTTCAAAAATGAATAATAATTAATTATGTATATACTTAAACAAACAAACCTTCTTAAATATGGTTTGATAACCTTAGCTTTAATAATTTTCCTATTTTGTTTTTACGTAGTAGTCGGATTCCTTGGAATTGAATATCTCTTGGAACCTTACAAATATGGTACTTTCTTTGCCTGGATAATTATTATATTCAGCATTTTTTATAGATTTACTTTTCTACTTTTAACAATAGGTGTTTTTTTTGGTGTAATAAATGTTTTAGAATGGCATATGATTTTTGCTGTATTATTTACTTTACCAAGCTTACTATTTATTTTTCCTAAGCAAATACTGAATTTTAAAATGAAATCTAAATACAAAAGTAATAAACCTTTCAGTAGTAATAATGAGGAAATAATCCAACCATCAAATAAAAATATGAACAGGTTCAAAAATAGATCTCGAAACAATGATGTTATTGATGCAGATTATGAGGTTATTAAAGATAAAGATAATGACTAAAGAGATTAATTATCAATTTTTAAATCATAAGCTTTTTGTGCTTTTAAATCATAAACAGCCATACCTCCACTTGGCAATGAAATCCCAGTAAATGCTTGTATGACTACATAATGAGTTACCATTAAATACGGTCCATCATTTTGATTTAAATTATTAATTAAGTTATTTAGTTCAGATAAAGTCTCCTCTTTATCAACATGACCTTGAAAAAAAGAATTCAGTCCCTTGTGTAATTCATAATTTCCCATTTTCAAAAAGAATGCTGTATCTTTGCATCTACACCAAAAACTTGAAAAAATTTTTGTAAATTTTATACCATTATTCTTAAAAAGAGTACCTATAGATTTGCTTTGTTCTATGCCTGTTTTGTCAAGATTTCTTTGTGTTTTACAATCTGAAACATTAAAGTTAATGGGGTCCCCATAACCGGGAGCTAGTGCATGTCTCATAAAAACAACCTTGTTATTACTATTTTTTTTCAAATTCTCTAATGAAATTGAATTTTCACTTGCGAAAACATTAAAATTTAAAAAAAATTGAAAAATTATATACAGAGTTATTAATTTCATCTTAATAAATTACAAAAAAATATGAATTTTTGAAACATAATATATTAATTTTTTTTTGTTTCTTGTATGATTATAATCAAGGAAGAAAAAACAATTATTCCAGTACCAACAAAGAAATTAATAGATAAATTCTCATTAAAGTAAAACACACCAACTAAAATGCCAATAGGAACTGATACATATCTTAAGGGTGCTAAAAGACTTGCCGGTGCAAACTTAAGACTATAAGCCAAGCATATTTGTTGAAGACTTGATACCAAACCAATGACTGTAAGTATAATTAATGTTTGATTGAAGTCAGGCCATTTAATTTCAAAAATCAAACAGACTAATAAAAAAATTAAAGCTGCAAACATATTGTACCATAATGCAGTAGTAGCTGGGTGGTCTGTCTTACCAAGACGTCTTACGAAAATTGTCATAACTGCACCAAAAAAAGGTGAAAAAATACCTAAAACAATACCAAAATTAATCCAATCTTTTTCAATCGGGTTTAAAATAAGCATCACTCCAATAAAGCCAAATAAGGCTAAAAAACTTCTAAACCATCCAACAAACTCTTTTATTATAATTGGTGCAAGAAGAACTACAAATAATGGCATTGTTTGAAGTAATATTGTCATAAGACTTAAATCTATAAATTGCAGTGCAGCAAAAAGACACCCAAATGAACCTATTCCTGTTAATGTCCGTATTATTAATCCAAACTTTGAATTAATTTTAAGAGCATTATATTTTCTTTGTTGAATTGCTGTAATCATAAGTAAAGGAATACAAAATAAGTATCTAAAAAACAAAACCATTAGTACTGATAAATCACCAGCAATTAACTTGACTAAACTAGCTATTATAATTGTACAAATAACCTCTAATAGCGAAAGTGTAATTCCTAGAGGTTTATTTGATGTAGTTAAATTCAAAGACATATAGCCATCTCTAAAAAAGAATTTAGATTTCAATCAATATTAAGACAAATATTATTTGGCTAACATTATTGCTAATAAATATTTTAAACTAGTCGAACTTATAATCTAACAAAAATTAATTTAATAACATAAGATTTAAATATTAAGATAAATGTCTATAGACAATATATGTTATTTAATTGATTTAACAATTTTTAATCTAATTAATATTAAAAAAACAAATAGAAAATATAAAATAGTTTTATTGTGGTCGGGCCAGCGGGATTTGAACCCACGACCTTCCGCCCCCCAGACGGACGCGCTACCAAGCTGCGCTATGGCCCGATAGAAAGAATTATAAACATTAAAAAATTATTAATACAACCAGTATAAGAAGAATTAAATAATTCTAAATAAGATTTTTATTTAAGAATGATTAAATTTTTTATTAGTTAAAAAAATGTAATTAAAAAAATAAATAAATATTTAATATAGACTTTTATGATTAACTTTTATTAATTTATTTAATTTCTCGTTTATTCTTAGTTGTAATTGGCTTAAAGAAGTAATCTCACAAGTCCATGAAAATTTTCTATTCCAATCACCATTATTATAATTTAATGATACATAATCTAGATTTCTTCTAAAAATCCATCCAATAGCCCTATTTGTTAAACTTTCTTCTTTAGGTAAAGAAAAGAATGGTTGTTTAATTAAAATTTTACTTTCAGTAAGTTCATATAAATGATTAACAGAAGATATTTTCAGCTCATTTAAATTAATACTGGAAATCTTAACTTTATTATCAGAAATGAAATAATATCCCCTAGTATCTTTATTACAAATTAACGTTTCACCTTCTACTGATGCAAAAACTTGATTAGAAAAAAATAATAAAAATAATAAAGTAAATCTGTTCATTTTCTTCTCAAACAAAACTATTTTTCTGAAGAAGTTTTTAATTAAAATAACTAACTTGATGACATAATGTAAAGGAATAAGAATAGCACTTCTAAAATGTCCTTGAATACGCACTTGGACTTGGTTTTTATTATTATGTTTTCTAATAGTCTCCATAGACAGATTCATGGTGTCAACAGCATGTCACTTATTAAGTTTCTATATAAAGAATTACTACTAAGCTATTGAAATTTATGGTGGGACTAACTGGGATTGAACCAGTGACCCCTTCGATGTCAACGAAGTGCTCTCCCGCTGAGCTATAGTCCCTTTAACATAAGAATAAATATATGTTATACATACAAATAATAATAATATTTAAAAAGTAAAGCTAAATAGTTATGAAACAATTAATATTAAAATTTGAAAATAAGGAACTGATTTTAAAATTAAGAAATACTAAAACAGCTCACATAATTTATAATGCGCTTCCTTTTAAATCCGTAGTTCAAAAATGGGGCGAAGAAATTTATTTTGATACTCCTTTAAATATTAATCAAGAATCTAATGCTAGATCTGTAGTTGAATATGGTGAGGTAGCTTTTTGGGCAGCAGGATCTGCAATAGCTATAGGATATGGAAGAACGCCAGTATCTCAAGAAAATGAAATAAGGTTAATATCTCCTGCAAATATTTGGGCAGATTGTAAATTTCAAAAAGAGTATATTGCGAGTATTAAGCAAGGTGAAACTGTTATAGTTCAAAAACTTTAAACTTCTGTTTTAACAAAAATTGTATCTAAAGTATTTTTAAAATTATAATCTAAAGCAATGGGTTTGTTGGTTTTTCTGTCTACATAAACATGAATGAAAAAACCATCTGCGGAGGATAATTCTTCTTTTTCTTTGAATAATCCGACTTCATATCTAACAGAACTTTTACCAATTTTTGTAACTCTAATACCAGCATTTATATTTTCTGGATATTCAAAAGAAGAAAAATAATTACAACCTGATTGAACAATTAGTCCAATATTTTGACCATTTTTAATATCAATTAACTTGTTTTTAATTAACCATTTATTAACCGCAGTATCAAATAAAGCGTAATAAATAATATTATTCATGTGACCATAAATATCATTATCATTCCACCTTGTACTTAATTTACAAAAATAATTATACTCACTTATATGAGATGGAATTTTTTTCAAACTATATCTTTCTACCTTGAAACTCTTTTAAAGAACAAATTTCTGTAGTTATGAAATCTATTTGGTTTTCCCTAACAGAAGCTATGTTAATTCTGCCGTCTGGCATCAGGTATATACCACTCTTCTTTCTTAATTCAATTATACCCTCATTAGATATAGGTAATAGAGAAAACATACCACTTTGACTTTTTAAAAAACTAAAAAAATCAGTCTGACGCTTATCTTGAAATGATTTTCCAATTTGTTGTCTTAGTGAGACAATTCTATTTTGCATACTTGACAATTCCGACAACCATTCTTCTTTAAGATTTTCATCAGCTAATAAAATATTAATAATTGAGGCTGCATGATCTGGGGGATGAAAATATAATTCACGAGCTATTTCGCTTAACATTGTTTCTAACGATTGACTTGTAACCCTTTCAGCATCAGTAATCACAGCAAATAAACCGCAACGATCACGATATACTCCAAATGTTTTGCTAGAAGATACAGTTAGTATAACCTCGGGTACAATTTTAATTAAGTTTTGAATGCCTAACACATCTTCATTTATTCCATGCCCCAAACCTTGGTAAACGAGATCAATGAAAGGTAAAACACCATTTTTTTTACATAAGTTTGCTACTATAGACCATTGTTCTAAACTTAAATCAGCACCGGTAGGATTATGACAACAACCATGCAACAATAAAGCATCTCCAGATTTTAAATTATTAATACACTTAAGCATATTATCAAAATCTAAAAAGTTATTCTTTTCATCATAATAATCGTGTTTTAAAACGTTTAACCCTGATTTTTGAAACATAAATGTTTGTTGTCCCCACGTTGGGTTAGGAACAGAAATTGTTTTATTTTTTGTTTTACTTTTAATTAATTCACCAGCAATTCGCAAACCTGAGCCCGCTCCTGGAATTTGAATAGAACCAATTTTACCATTTCGGTCATTTATTATTTTTTTTCCAAGGACTAATTCTAAAATATTTTCACAATATTTTTTATTACCTGAGGGGGATTTATATGATTTAGAATTTTCATTTTGAAATAGTATTTTCTCTGCTTTTTTTACTGCTTTAAATACCGGTGCCTCACCTCTTTCATCTCTATAAATTCCAATACCTAAATCTATTTTACTAGATCTCAAATCATTCTCTAATTCATTAAACATTTGTCTGGTAGAATCAAGATTTGGATTTAAAATATCAAAATGTCTCATAAAACTTTCTTATAAAAATTTATATTTGGTCTGTGCATATTTATCTATATAAGATAAAGGAATTTATTAAAATCTTAATATCATTTTTTTCTAAAGAAATTCAATATGTATAGAAAATTTATTAGGCATAATCCTAAAAACCCAGTCTTAATTACTGTACCTCACTCCGGTGATTTTTACCCAGATGTCTTTTTGAAAAATATAAGGTTAGATTTAGATAAAATAAGAAAGATTGAAGATTTTAAATCTGATCAAATAATAAAATTTGTTAATAAAGATGCAGCTGATGTTATAGTTGCTCAATGTTCTAGAGCTGTAGTGGATTTAAATAGATCTAGAAAAGCAATAGATAATAATATGTTTGAAAAGATAATTTTAAATTCAAATGCCGATGAAAAAAAAATGCTATCTTATGGTTTAGGAGTTTTCCCTAAATTAATCCAAAACGAAAATATTTTTAAAGATAAGCTTCCTATTAGTTATGGCAAATATATATTAGAAAGTTTTTATGACCCTTTTCATTTAAATGTTAATAGCCAAATAGAAACCTTAATTTCTAAATTTGGAGTTTGTTATCACTTTGATTTACATTCTATGCCGCAGAAAGCTGTTAAAAACATGAAAAACAAACCTGATATAGTCTTAGGTAACAATTATCAAAAAAGTTGTTCTTTAGAATTTGTGAATTACATCAAGAAAAATTTTGAAAAATATGGACTTAAAGTATCTGTAAACGATCCATATGCAGGAGGCTTTATAACAAGAAATTATGGAAACCCTTCTAAAGGTATTGAAACACTTCAAATAGAAGTTAATAGAGACCTTTATATGGATGAAGAAAATCTATTACTGAAAAATATAAATTCTGTACAAGAAATATTTTCTAAAATATTTAATTTATTTTCTTACTCACCTAGAATTGCAGCAGAATAAATAATTATAATAAACGTCTAACTCTTAAAAGCTTGTCTAAATTTAAATTTATTAAAGGTTTTTCATTTAATAATTCCCTAATAAGCAATTCTGCATAATATGGAGCATATACATAACCCCAAGCCCCCATACCTCCTAATGCATATTCATTTTTAGTTTTGTATTGTCTAATATCATTTAGATTGCAAAAAAAAGGCATTCTATCTTTAGTACTGCCCCTTATGCTCACCCTGTATCCTGTCTCATCTAGATGATTACATCCAATTCTTTTTTTTAAAAAATCTGGAATAGAGTTCAAATTTTTAATTTGATCAGTTTCAGTGAAATCACTCTTGGTATTTCGGTTAAATGAGGAGCCTATTTGATGATATCCTTTAAATGATTGTGAAAAAAATTGTCCATAGCTAAAATTCAATTTTAAATTTTCGGTTAGTGAATTATTTTTTAAATAAGTCACTTGACCTGAAACTGGAGTAATAGGAATTTTATCGCACATATTAGACATATCATAACCATTAGCCCAAATAATAGTTTGAGCATTCATTTTATTGCCTTGCTTATCAATTATTATTTTAGAATTATCTTTTGTAGTCTTAATTTCAATTACATTAAAATTTAAGAAAACTTTTACATTCATCATTAAGTTCTTAATAAATTTTAAGTTGTCTACTACCCCAGAAGAATTCATGTATATATACTTGTCAATATCGTACAACTTTACTTTATCTGTATAATTATTAACTAATTCATGTGGCCAGTTACTTTTTAATAATTTTTTATATTTGATTATTTCTCTCTGTCTTGCGGGTAACAAAATAAGACCATCTGTTCGAGGCACAGCTTTCAACTCTTTTGCAAGGTTTCTTGAGTAAGAAAATGCCTCTAAAGATAATAATCCATATGGTGAATTGTCAGCTGTCATTTTAGGCATTTGAAGAGCTAATTTATTTCCACTTGCTCCATTTGCAATTTTTGAAGATTTATCAAGTATGTAGCATTCAACATTTCTTTTTCTTAGAGCAAATGCTAATGATGCCCCTGATATTCCAGCACCTATTATAGCCACTGGGCCAATTATGTCATTAGAGTTCAATTCAAGTTTTATATTATTAACATTTTTAACCTTTAAGGCCGTTAGCATCTCCTTTTTTTTTCCAAATCCTTTTCTTTTAGCAACATGAAAACCAGCACTAGCCAAACCTCTCCTAACAGATCCATTGACTGTAAAAGTACTTAAAGAACCTTTTGAGTTAGTTTTTTCATAAATTTCTTTAAAATAATTCTCATTCCAAGCTTCATTATTTTTATTAGGGGCAAATCCATCCAAAAACCATGCATCTGCCTTAAAATTAAAATTAGGCAAGTTCGAAAAGTCATCATAAATTAAAATTAAGTTAATATTTTCTTTGTAAAAATAAAGAGATCTATTGGTTTTATATGTATGTGATAGTTTTTTTATTAATTCCTTAGAGTAGAGTTTTAAATCTGCAAACTTATTATAAACTCTTTTCATGTCTGTTTTTGATAAAGGAGCATTTTCAAAACTAATATAAGTCAAAGAAGAATTAGGTTTTCTGTTTTTCTTCCATAATTTCCAAGTTAAAATAAAATTTAAACCTGTTCCAAATCCTAACTCTGCAATACAAAACTTATTTGATAAATTAAACCGGTTTGCAAGATCATTTGCATTTATATAAACATATTCCTTTTCTTTTAATCCATTTAATTTATCAAAATAAATATCATCATATCTTCTAGAAAAAACTCCCTTCTTTGAAGAAATGAATAATCTTGGTTTTTGAATGTCATTTTTCATTGTATAAATATTCGATTAATGATCTTTTTATTTAAACATATTAATTGAATTTTAATGGAAGTATATTTTGAAAAAAAATAAGTTTTGGGAAAACAAGAAACTTAGCGAGATGAATTCAAACGAATGGGAAGCATTATGCGATAAGTGTGGTAAATGTTGTGTTATCAAGTTAGAAGATTACGATACAAAAGAGATCCATTATACTAACATATCATGTAAATTGTTATGCGAAAAAACTGCTATTTGTAATGATTATGAAAACAGAAAATCAGTTGTTCCTGATTGTAAAATTTTAACTCCAAAAAATTTAAAAAGCCTAAAATGGATGCCTAAAACATGTGCTTACAAACTATTAAATGATGGTAAATCTTTACCATTATGGCATCCTCTCATTTCGGGTAATAATGATGAAATTGTTAAAAGTGGAAATAGTGTCAAAAATAGAGTAATAAATGAATTAAAGGTTAAAACAGACGACTTACCTAATTATATTTTTGATTGGTAAATTCTAGGAAAACAAATGTCAAAGAGTATGTGGATATTAGCAGCTTTAATTACTGTTCTTGTGATTGTTTCAATTTATAGAGAACAATCTGGTATGAAAACACCTGAACATTTAAAGTGTAAAGAATCTATGTTTCAGCAAATGTTCAGTGATACATGCACCCCTAGAACTGGTATAAGAAAAATTCAATAACTCACTTTTCAATGGTAAATGTTTAATGAAAATTGCTATAATTGGATCTGGTATTTCTGGTTTATCATCTGCTTTACTTCTATCTCGTGAACACAAAATAACATTAATTGAGAGCGACTCAAGATTTGGAGGACATGCAAATACTATAAATGTACCGTCAAAGAATGGTGATATCCCAGTTGATACTGGTTTTATAGTATACAATAAACTTAATTATCCAAATTTAGTTGGTTTTTTTGATTACTTAAATGTAGAAACTATAAGCTCTGACATGTCATTTGCCGTTTCTTCTGGTAATGGAAAATTAGAATATTCTGGTTCTTTGAAAGGGTTATTCGCTCAGAAAAAAAACTTTTTTAATCTTAACTTTTATAAAATGTTAAAAGATATAATAAAATTTTTTATATTTGGCTATAAATATGCACATGAAATCAAAGGTGATGAAAGTTTAAAGGATTACTTAAAAAGGTGTAATTTTAGTAATGAATTTATAAATGATCATTTAATACCAATGTCCTCAGCTATTTGGTCTTGCCCAGAAAATGAAATTTTAAATTTTCCAGCAAAATCACTACTAACTTTTTTTAAAAATCATCAGCTAATAAATTTTATTTTTCGACCTAAATGGAGAACAGTAAAAAATGGATCAAAAGAATACGTTAAAAAAGTTATCAATGAGTTAGAAAAAAAAACTGGAAACAGAATTCTATTAAAAACAAAAATTAAATCTATTTCTCTTCAAAATAAAAAAGTAAAAATAGACTTTGAGAGTAAATCACAGATTTTTGACAAAGTTATTATGGCAACGCATCCTGATCAAGCCATTAAGCTAATTGAAAACTTAGATAAGAAAACTCAAAATTTACTTGAAAATTTTAAATATCAAAAAAATGTAGTCTATCTTCATTCAGACTTATCTTTAATGCCAAAAAATAAAAAGACTTGGTCAAGTTGGAACTATCTTTCAAATAATAAGAAAAAAAGAGCTTCGTCAGTAACATACTGGATGAATATGTTACAAAAACTTAATACTTCAACAAATGTTTTTGTTAGCTTGAATCCTTATATTATTCCATCCTCAGATTTAACTTATAAAAAGATTATATATGAACACCCTATTTTTAATAATAATACAAATAAAGCACAAAATAAAATGGCATTAATACAAGGCCAAAATAATATTTACTTTGCTGGTGCTTGGCTAGGTTATGGGTTTCATGAGGATGGAATTAAGTCAGCAGTCAAGGTAGCTAAATTACTTCAAGCAAAGATACCTTGGGAATTTAAATAATTGTTATGTAATGATCTATTTAACCAAATCCGTAAAACTTTTTAATGGCCATATTTTTCATAAAAGAATTGGTAATATAGACCATTTTTTTAAGAATAGAATTAATGCGCTTTTAATTGACTTGAAAAAAGAAGATGAAAATATTCAAGAAAAATTTCCTTTATTTTTTTCTTTCGAAAAATTCAATATTTTCAGTTGGTCTTCTGAAGATCATGGACCTCAAATAAAAAAATCTAATAAAAGAGATCTATATTTTTTTATAGAAAACCTTGTAAAAACCTCATCTGTAGAAAAAAATAAAATTAATAATATTAAATTACTGACTTTTCCTAAAATTTTAGGTCTAGGGTTTAATCCTTTGTCAGTATATTTTTGTTATAATATCAAAAGTGAATTATTACATTATGTGTTTGAAGTTAGAAATACTTTTGGAGACATTCACCATTATATTTTAAATAATATTAACAAAAAAGGTAACACTCAAGAAACCTCCAAAAAACTTTTTGTATCGCCTTTTTATGAGAAAAAAGGAAGATATAATCTATATGCAAATTATAATGATGATGAGATCCAAACTTCTGTAAAATATTTTATTAAAAACACTTTGGTTTTTTCCGCATCTATGCATTTAAATGAAATTAAATTTAATAATAAAAATATCTTATCCTCTTTAATTTTATTTAAAAACTTTCCTGGTAAAATTTGGATAAATATTCATTTACAAGCGTTTTATCTATGGTTAAAAAAAGTAAAATTGTTTAAAATTCCAAAACAAGAAATTATTAAATATTCCTTTGGAAGGAAAATATTAAGAAATGAAAATATTGAATTTGTTAAAAGTAGAAAAGACAAATGAAATTTTGGTATAAATTATTTATAGATGGGATTAAGAAATTTCCTTTTGGATCAATTGAAATAGAATTACCAAATGGAGTAATTGAGAATATAAAAGGTAACAGTAAAGGTCCTCATGCCTTTTTAAAAATAAATGATAGTCTGGTATTTAAAGAAATCATTCAAGGTGGTTCTGTAAAGTTTGCAGAATTATTTATGTCTCAAAGATTGTCGAGTAATAAATTAACTGATCTTATGCATTACTTTGCTATGAACAACGATCAGGCTGAATCCACTTTTAAGATATCTATTTTTAAATATATTCTTAATAAAATTTCACATTTAAAAAACAAAAATACAAAAATACAATCTAAGAAAAATATCTCATATCATTATGATCTTGGTAATGATTTTTATAAGTTCTGGCTAGATAAAACAATGACTTATTCATCTGCTATTTTTTCTAATAAAAGTGAAAACTTAGAAGAAGCTCAGTTAAGAAAATATTCAAAACTAGCTAATCTGGCGTCTATTAAAAAAAATGATAAAGTTTTAGAAATAGGTTGTGGGTGGGGAGGTTTATCTCAATTTTTAGCTGAAAATTATGATTGTGATGTTACTGCAATTACCATATCAAAAGAACAGTTTAACTACGCCACAGAAAGAATAAAAAAAGCTAAATTAAATAAAAAAGTGAAAATCATTTACTGTGACTACAGAAATATCGAAGGAAAATTTGATAAAATATTATCTATAGAAATGTTTGAAGCTGTTGGAAAAGATTATTGGAATACTTTTTTTAAAAAAGTTCAAAGTATTTTAAATCCAAATGGTATTATTGGCCTTCAACTTATCACAATTGATAACAAAATTTATGACGTGTATAGTAAAAATCCTGACTTTATTCAAAAATATATATTTCCTGGGGGTATGCTTCCATCTGAAAAAATCCTAAAGTCATTAATTACTAAACACTCCTTAACTTTGGAAGGTAATTATAGTTATGCTGATGATTATGCTAAAACATTAAGTATATGGAATAAAAACTTTAATGAAAATTGGGAAAAAATTGAAAAATTAGGTTTTGATAAAAGATTTAAATTAATGTGGAATTACTATCTTTCATATTGTGAAGGAGGTTTTCTATCAAAAAATATAGACTTAAAACAAATAAAATTAAAATTTAATCAACCTTAAACATTTTTAAACTTAATTTATAAAAAAAACCAATAAAAGGCAGTTTAATGAATAGTCCATTCAAGGAGTCCCAGTAGTCTACGTGTGAAGAAATTTTTCCTTCTTTATTTATTAATAACTCACTCACACCCTCAATTTTTTGAAGAGAGTTAAAAGCCTCAAAAGACATTTCCCACTTCAAAAAAACAATTTCTTTCCCAACCAGATAATCTATAACTAAAAAATTAGGGTTTTTTACTTTTTTAAACATATGATAAAAAACCTTCTTGAACTTTTCAGAGCCCTTTACGTTATTGAATGGATCAATAAAAATTATATTCTTATCAATTAGATCGTCAAAATAAACTATTTTTTCAGGTGTTAACTCACAAAATAATTTAATATAACTTATTACCTTTTTATTATTCATTATTAATTTTTCATTATTTAATTTGATTAATTAAGAAGGATGATAATTTATCTGGCAAAATGCTTAAAAGTTTCATAAAGGTTGAAAACCCTAATGGAAAAGAGAATTCAAATTTTTTAGTATGCATATTTTTATATATACGTTTAGCTGCTTCATCAGCTTTTAGCAAACCAGGCATATAAAAATTATTAATTGATGTAGCCGAAGTTGCAACAAACCCTGGGCTGCAAACTTGGACTTTAATACCTTTTGAATTTAAATCATATCTAATAGACTGTGCAAATGATCTTAAAGCGGCTTTAGTTGGACCATATGCTGCAGCTTTAGGCAGTCCAATCCAACCAGAAATACTTGACATAATTATAATATGTCCTGAGTTTGCTTTTATCATTCTAGGAAGAAATGCTTCGTAAGCATTAATAACACCTAGATAATTTACATTTATGTGATGTTTGAAATGTTCTATATTTTTATTACTTGCATCAATAGGTGTATAAATTCCAGCATTTAAAAAAAGTAAATCTGGAATATTTATTTTTTTTTCAATAGAAACTAGCTTTCTAAAATTTTGAACATCGCATGCAAAGGGTTTAAACACTCCCTTACATTTTGATAATTCTTTATTTAAAGAATTTAATTTTTTTATATTTCTACTTATTCCAATTACTTCCCAACCATTTTTAACTAATAATTTAGCTAAAGAACATCCAATTCCTTCACTAGCACCAGTTATAATAGCTGTTTTATATTTCATTATAAATCTTCAAATTTTTAAAATAAAAATTAAATTTTACAACTTTGGAAACTGACCATTACAGCTCCCCTGATTTTAGACCTTGATAATTTTACTTTTACTATAAATTTATTAGCCCTTATATTTTTTATAATTGGTAATTCACCTTCAATGATTTCACTATACCCTAGATACATAAATATAGCCCTAATTGGTTTGTCTGGATTAAAGTATGGCGTTTTGCTGGTATTATTAATATTACCATCTACTTTTAATTTTAATCCACCAGAAAATAAAGATAAGACATTTTCAGGTGGAGTAAATGATTGCGTAGAAACTGCTAATTCTTTTAATTTAAAATTATTACATTTTTTTTTACTAGAAAGTAATTTAAGAGAATTAATAATTTCTTCTTCGGAAACACCTTTTGCTAAGCTATAGGCAAGCAAGTTTTTCGATTCTTTTCCTAAATTAGAGTTTTTATCTTTAATGTTTTGAGTACTTAATAATAAATTAACTTCCTTTAACTTTAATTTAGCGTCAGCTAATTTTCTTTCAAGTGCTATTTCTTTATTATAATGTTCTGTAATTATTTTTTCGTTTTCAGCAATTAATACTACTTTGTCACTATTACCAAACCACCAACCACAGATAAAAGCTGCGAAAAACAATAAAAATTTAAGGCAAAAGCTAAGTAGAGATTTAACTTGTTTTTGACGATATTTATTTTGTACTTGATAAAAATCCAACTATTTACTCTGGCAGAATTATATTTTTCTTTTTTATCTTTAATATGTAATAAATCAATATCTTTTTAGATAATAAGGAATTTGAAAATTACTAATGAATTAAAAGGCAAACAACAAAGGGCATGGCAGAGAATGTTATCTGGTCGTAAACTTGATATATTATCTCCATCCCCTTTAGATATAGAAATAGAAGATATTGCTCTTGGTTTGTCCCGAGTTACAAGGTGGAATGGACAAACTATAGGAAATCATGCTTATTCAGTTGCACAACATTCAGTAATTGTAGAAGAAGTTTTTAATTTCGAGTATCCAAACTTAAATAAAAGATGGTACTTGGCAGCACTTTTACATGATGCCCCAGAGTATGTGATTGGTGATCTAATTACACCATTTAAATATGCTCTCAATAATAGTTACAGACACGTTGAAGATAATTTGATGAAAGCTATTCATATCAGATTTGGACTACCTCCTGAACTCCCAAAACTAATTGCATCAAAAATTAAAAAAATTGATAAAGCCGTAGCCTGGTATGAAGCTGTTAACGTAGCTGGCTATAACAAAAAAGAAGCTATGGTTATTCTAAAAAAACCTGTTTTGAAATACAATATAGAAAAAATTTCACCTATTGGACCCAACATTATTGCAAAAAAATTTTTAAAAAGATTTTCTGAACTATTCTAACTAATTATTCAATATCCCTCACCAATCAAAGGAAAAGAACTAAGAACGTCTGAACTCCCAAATGAATAATCTTTACCTAAATATGTTTCATCTAAATCGGATAATCTGTTGACACCCAATAACCTCATGGTAGTTAAGATTTCTAATTCGAGCAACTCAAGCATGCGAACAATAGCCTTAGATCCACCAGCTGCAGCAGCAAAACCCTGAAGTCTTCCTATACCTACAAAATCTGCTCCCAAAGCAATAGCTTTTACAACATCAGTTCCCCTCATTATACCACCATCAAAAATAATTTTAGCTTTATTTCCAACGGCATCAACAATCTCAGGAAGGACATTTAAACCACCAATTCCATAATCTAATTGTCTACCACCATGATTAGAAACATAAACCATTTCAACCCCGTGATCAATTGCCAGAAGAGCATCTTCCTTTGTAGCTATACCTTTAATGATGATTGGTAAATCACAGTAGGACTTTATTCTATCTATATCATCCCACGAAAAGCGCATTTGATATTCAAAACCACTAGCAGATTGACGAGATGTTGTTCTATATCTTTTTGCTAAATCTCTCTCTCTTCTCCCATAAGCGTCTAAATCAACTGTTAAACATATAGCAGTATAGCCATGTTCCATTGCTAATTTAATATTTTCATCAACCCAATGATGATTACCTCTAATATATAATTGAAAACACTTCGGATAATTAACACTTTTTGCAACCTCTTCCAAGCCTGGCATACAAGTTGAGCTTATCATATGCATTACACCAAATTCAGAAGCAGCTAAGGTTGGTGCTACGCCCGCTCCTTCAACAAAATCTTGCATTGAACCAATAGGAGCAAGTATCACAGGTATTCTTAATTCTTGGCCTAAAAAATTCGAAGAAAGATCAACATTTTCAACATTTCTTAAAACTCTTGGTCTAAATGCTAGACTATCAAGAGCAAATCTATTTCTTTTGAAAGTCGTTTCTGTTTCAGATCCACCTATAAGATAATCCCAAGTTTCAATTGGAAGTTTTTCTTTTGCTTTTTTAACAAACTCATGAAGTACGAGATATTCTTCTCCTTCAATTAAACTACCTAATTTATTTTGTTCCATTTAAAACTCCATATAAATTAAATGAACTATATAAAATTTAATCTTAAAAGCTATAAAAAACTTGCCTTAGCCAAAAAGCTAAGTTACACAACTGAAATATGGTTTTGCGAGCGTGGCGGAATGGTAGACGCACTGGACTTAAAATCCAGAGTCCGATAAGGACGTGGGGGTTCAAGTCCCCCCGCTCGTACCATATAAATCTTATTTTAACATTTTCTAAAGTGCTTAGGTCTTTATTTAAATGATTATTTCCAGGACTAGAAAAGAATTAGAAATAGCTCTTAATAAACTATCCGAAATACCTGGTAAATTAGCCTTAATACCAACAATGGGAAATCTTCATCAAGGTCACTTATCACTTTTAACAATTGCTAAAAAAAAAGCATCTAAAACAATCTCAACAATCTTTGTAAACCCACTTCAATTTGGTAAGAATGATGATTTTGAAAAATACCCAAGAACTCATGAAGATGATATAAAAAAATTAAATGATGAAGGATGTGATCTTCTATTTTTACCTTTAAATAACAAAGAAGTTTTCTCATCAATTGATAATATAAAAACTATTAAATCTGGAACCCTTGGTTTAGAATTGTGTGGAAAAATTAGACCAGGTCATTTTGATGGTGTTTTAACTGTTGTAAATAGACTTTTCGAAATTATTAAGCCTGATATTGCCGTTTTTGGTGCTAAAGATTATCAACAAGAAATTTTAATAAGACAAATGGCAAAATCTCTTTATCCAAACCTAGAATTAATCAAAGCCCCTATAATAAGGGCAGATAATGGTGTGGCACTCTCTTCAAGAAATAATTATTTATCAGAGCCAGAATTGGAAATTGCAACAAATTTATATAAATGTCTCTATAAGAGCTCCATATCCTATAAAGAAAACATTGATTTAAAAGTTATCATTGATGAAGCTAAAAAATATCTCAATTCATATAATTTAAGTCCAGATTATTTTGAGCTAAGAGACGAAAACCTTAACAAGATTAATGTTAATGGTTATGACGGTAAAAAGGCTTTTTTAGGTTCAGTTAACATTAATAAAACTAGATTAATAGACAACATTGAATTCTAAATGTTTTTCTTCCCTTTTGCTGATGAAAACCCAACTAATAAAATACCAATACTTAATTGGTTAATAATATTTATCTGTTCAATAACTTTTCTAAAATATATTTTCGAACATAATTATGTCCAAGAACAATTATTTATAAGTTTTGGAATGATACCTGCAATTTTATTTGGATACTCAGAGTTATCAACCCAATTAAAAGTTATTCCTGCATATATAACAATCATAACGTCTATGTTTTTACATGGAGGGTGGATGCATCTTATTGGGAATATGATGTATCTATATATATTCGGTGATAACATAGAAGAAATATTAGGTAGAGTAAAATTTATACTCTTTTACTTCATTACCGGAATAATTGCAGCTTTAACTCAAGCTTTATTAGATCCAAGTTCAACAATTCCTATGATTGGTGCTTCAGGAGCAATAGCTGGGATTTTAGGTGGGTACTTGGTTTTGTATCCTAAGGCAAATATAAAAGTATTTTTTTGGTTCATTATATTTTTTAAAGTATTTAGGATAAGAGCCTTTATTGTACTTGGTGGTTGGATTTTAATACAGTTATTTAGTTTTAGTGGAGATGGGTTTAACACAGGTGGTGTTGCATACGGTGCTCACATAGGAGGTTTTGTTGCTGGTGCAATATTAATTAAGTTTTTTCATAGAAAAAAATCTCATATCAAAAAATCGTTTAAAGGTTCAGTTCCAAATGCTAAATAATTATAAAGATCTGTCGTCTATTTCGTTTTCTTCTAAAATTTTACCTTTCCCACCAAGCTTAATTATTGAAATCAAAACTTTTTTTGAAGCTTCATTAAGTTGGTTTTTATTTTCTGACCTTAAAACAACTGAGGTTCCAAAGTTACCTGGTTTAAAATAAGGATATGAACCAATCTTTACATCTATAAATTCAGTTTCAATCTTTTCTAAATCTTTTGCAATTAACCCTTCTCCTAAATTACTAGAAACTGTTTTAGACAAAAGCTTTTTGCCACCTGACAAATCATTCATAATGGTATGAAACATACCTTGCATAATTTTTGGTACTCCAGCAAAAACAAAAAGATTTTCAATTTTATAGCCTGGTGCTGCAGATACTGGATTATCAATAAGGATTGAATTGGATGGGACAATAGCCATTTTTTGACGTGCTTCGTTAAAATCTATATTTGTTCCTTCATAATGAATGGTCAATCTTCTCATTGCTTCTTTGCTTTTAACTAGTTCTTGATTAAAAGCTTTGGCAACACATTCTGTTGTTATATCGTCATGTGTTGGGCCAATACCTCCACATGAAAAAACATATGTGAACTTTTTTGTAAAAAGTTTTATAGTATCAATTATTGTAATTTGATCATCTGGTATAATTCTAGCTTCTGTTAACCTTACGCCTATTTTATTTAGTTCACTTGCGATCCAATTAATATTAGTGTCTTTAGTTCTTCCAGAAAGTATTTCATCCCCAATAATTATAATCCCTGCCGTTGAAACCATTATTAAAATTCCTTAATAAAAAATAATATTGTACGTAATAAATTATGATTATATATAAATATATTTGATATTCATCTTTAAAAAATGAAATTATAGGAAATTATGAATAATAATATTCAAAAACATGATTCAAGAGCATTTGCAAAAATGCACAAAGCTGGAAGGCTTGCAGCAGATGTTTTAGACTATATTACTAAATATGTTAAAAAAGGTGTATCTACTGGATATTTAGATGATTTATGCCATGAATATATAATTAAAAACAACGCTATCCCAGCACCACTTAATTATAGAGGGTTTCCTAAATCCACTTGCATTTCAGTTAATCATGTTGTTTGTCATGGTATACCAGGAGACAAAATACTGGATGAAGGAGATATTTTAAATATTGATGTAACAGTAATACTTGATGGCTGGTACGGTGATACAAGTAGAATGTATTTTGTAGGTGAACCTTCTAAAAAGGCTAGATTTCTTACTAAGATAACTTACGAATGTCTTTGGTTAGGTATAGAGACAGTCAAGCCAGGGAGCACAACTGGTGATATTGGATACGCAATACAATCACATGCAGAGAAAAATGGATTGTCCGTTGTAAGAGATTTTACTGGTCATGGGTTAGGTAAAGTGTTTCATGCTCCGCCAACAATTTTACATTATGGGGCTCCAAATTCAGGTGAAATTCTTGAAGAAGGAATGTTTTTTACAATCGAACCAATGATAAATTCAGGTAAATATGATGTAAAAATCTTATCTGATGGTTGGACAGCAGTTACAAGAGATAAAAGCTTATCAGCCCAATTTGAGCATAGCATAGGTGTTACAGCAAACGGGTATGAAGTTTTTACAAATTCTCCTAAAGGGTATGATCAACCAGAATATGTATGATCTACTAATTTAAAATAAATTTTTATTTTTTAAAATTATTCTTCAAACTTTTTTCTATATTTTTTCTTGTCTCATCTATTACTGGCTTAGCTGATTTATATGCTTTTACAGCTAAATCACCTGCTTTTTTTCTTGCAACTGGATTAGTAGCTAAAATTTGAACGGTTTTTTTTAGAATTGAACTAAATATCATTAAATTCTCAAATATTTTTTTAATCAAATTAAGTATATATTATTATGTTTTTTTTAGTATAAGTAATTATGAATTTTTATATATTTTAGTTAAAAATAATTTATTAGGTTTAAGAAATGATTGAAAGATATTCTAGAGAAAAAATGGTAAAAATTTGGTCTCAAGAAGAAAAATTTAATATTTGGTTTCAAATTGAAGCACATGCCTGTGATGCCCAAGCAAAATTAGGCGTAATTCCCGAAGAAGCAGCTAAAGTAATTTGGCAAAAAGGAAAGTTTGAAATAGATAAAATTGATGAAATAGAAAAGACAACTAAACATGATGTCATAGCTTTTCTTACAAATTTAGCTGAACATATTGGTGAAGACGCTAGGTTTATTCATCAAGGAATGACATCATCAGATATACTTGATACCACACTGTCAATACAACTTCAAAAAGCTTCCGATATCTTACTGCAAGATATTGATTGCTTACTAAGCACCCTAAAAAAACGTGCATTTGAACATAAAAATACTATCACGATTGGCAGATCTCATGGAATTCATGCAGAACCTATAACTTTTGGTCTAAAATTAGCTGGATACTATGCGGAATTTCTAAGGAATAAAAAAAGATTGATAGAAGCAAGAAAAGAAATCAGTACTTGTGCAATATCTGGAGCAGTTGGTACATTTGCCCATATAGACCCTTACGTAGAAACATACGTATCGGAAAAATTAAAATTAAAACCCGAAGATGTTTCTACACAGATAATTCCTAGAGATAGACATGCTATGTTTTTTTCTACCTTAGGTGTAATAGCGTCCAGTGTTGAAAGATTAGCAACTGAAATTAGGCATCTTCAAAGAACTGAGGTTAGAGAGGTAGAAGAATTCTTTTCAAAAGGTCAAAAAGGTTCTAGCGCCATGCCTCATAAACGAAATCCTGTATTAACAGAAAATCTAACTGGTCTTGCCAGGATTGTAAGATCTTCGGTAATTCCTGCTCTGGAAAATGTTACTTTGTGGCATGAAAGAGATATCTCTCATTCATCTGTTGAAAGGATGATGTCACCAGACGCTACAATTACACTAGATTTTGCACTAACAAGATTAAATGATGTAATTGAAAATTTAATTGTTTATCCAGAAACAATGATATCAAATCTAGAAAAACTTGGTGGTTTAGTGCATTCTCAACAAGTTTTATTAGCTTTAACACAAAAAGGTGCGAGTAGGGAAAACGCCTATGAAATGGTTCAAAGCAATGCCATGAAAGTTTGGGAAACGCCTGAGCATATGAGAAAAGATGTATATAAAAAATTACTTAAAAATGATGTCAATGTAATCAAATTTTTAAGTGAAGATGAAATAGACAACTTATTTAATATCAAACAGCACTTCGTTCATGTTGATCATATTTTTAATAAAGTTTTCGAATCAGAGGAATTTTAAAAATAATGACAAAGAAGAAAATGTTATATGAAGGAAAAGCTAAAACTATATTTGAAGGTCCAACAGCAAATACTGTTATACAATATTTCAAGGACGATGCTACAGCAAATAACGCTGAGAAACATTCTATTATAAATGGTAAAGGAGTGCTTAATAACTCAATTTCAGATTTTTTAATGAGAAAAATTCATGAAATAGGTATCCCTACCCATTATATCAAAAAACTAAATATGAGAGAGCAATTAGTTAAAAAGGTAGAGATTATCCCTGTGGAATTTGTGGTAAGAAACATAGCTGCTGGCTCAATAGTTAAAAGACTTGGATTGAAAGAAGGTGAAGTGTTTCCAAATCCTTTAATAGAATACTATCTCAAAAGAGATGATTTAGGTGACCCACTAATTAATGAGGATCATATTGTTAATTTTAACTGGGGAACAAGAGAAGAATTAGAAGAAATGCAAGAGTATGGGTTACGAATTAATGATTTTTTAAGGGGCTTGTTCTTAGGCATAGGACTTAAACTTGTAGATTTTAAAATTGAGTTTGGAAGATACTTTTCAGAAGAGGATGGCACAGAGTTATTATTAGCAGATGAAATTAGTCCTGATAATTGTAGACTTTGGGACATAAAAACAAATAATAAGTTCGACAAAGACCTATTTAGGCAAGATATTGGTGGTCTAAAAGAAGCTTATCAAGAAGTAGCTGAAAGACTTAAAATTCTTCCCGAAAAAAAGTTATATTCAAATACAAAAACTGAAATAGTACAATAGAAAGAGTTGAAATGAGAGCAATTGTAAATATTTCTTTAAAGCAAGGTGTCTTAGACCCTCAGGGACAAGCTATACAAAATTCACTATCAAACCTAGGTTTTAATAATTGTAATAATGTTCGAACAGGCAAACAAATTATTTTGGATTTTCAGGATAATGACGAGGAACAAGTTTTCAAAGAGACAGAAAAAATGTGTGAAACTCTTCTGGTTAATACTGTAATAGAAAATTATGATATTGAAATTATAAAGGAAATATAACTATTATGCGTTCAGGTGTTGCTATTTTTCCTGGCTCTAATTGTGATAGAGATATTATTGTTGCTATTAAAAAAATCACTCCCAAAGCACCTTTGAAACTTTGGCATAAAGATACAGAGTTTCCTAATTTAGATTTAATTGTTATACCAGGTGGGTTTAGTTTTGGTGATTATCTTAGATGCGGCGCTTTGGCAGCCAGATCACCAATAATAAGGAATATTAAAAATCACGTTAGTCGAGGAGGTTCTTTACTTGGTATATGTAATGGATTTCAAATACTAATTGAAACTGGAATATTACCAGGGTCATTAATAAGAAATAAAAACCTTCTCTTTACTTGCAAAGAGACAATCCTAGAAATTCAAAATACAATTAAAAGCCCTTTTACTGAGGGGTTTCAGATAGGTGAACAAATTAAAATACCTGTTGCTCATAATGAGGGAAATTACTTTGCCCCTAAGCCACTTTTAGACGAGTTAAATAATGAAGGAAGAATAGCTTTTAAATATGTAAAAGGAAGTGATTTTGATAATAAAGTTGCTTATAACCCTAATGGCTCTAGCAATGACATAGCTGGTATATTATCACCCAATGGAAAAGTTTTAGGAATGATGCCACACCCAGAAAGAGCTATTAATTCACTTCATGGTGGTACAGACGGATTAAGATTTTTAACTAAATGCATAGAACATATTGTTGGTTAAAAAATGACTGTTTCAAATAATAAATTATACGAAGATAATAAGTTTGAGTACATGGTCCAACAGGAAAGCAACCTTGAATCCGCACTAGAAATGGGTTTGACCAAAGAAGAATATAATTTGATTTGTACAAAAATTAAAAAAATTCCTAACAAAACCGAGTTAGGTATATTTTCAGCCATGTTTTCAGAACATTGTTCTTATAAAAGTTCAAAAAAATGGCTTAAAACTATGCCTACTGAAGCTTCTCATGTTATTCAAGGTCCAGGTGAAAACGCAGGCGTTATAGATATTGGAGACGGTTTAGCCGCTATATTTAAAATAGAATCACATAACCATCCATCATTTATTGAACCTTATCAGGGATCAGCAACAGGGGTAGGAGGCATTTTAAGAGATGTTTTTACAATGGGAGCAAGGCCAATAGCTTTACTAAATGCTCTTCGATTTGGTTCAGCATCAAAACCCCTAACAAAACATCTACTTTCTGGTGTCGTTAAGGGAATTGGTGGTTACGGCAATTGTATTGGAATACCAACAGTTGGAGGAGAAACAAACTTCGACAAATCTTATGATGGTAATATTTTAGTCAACGCGATGGCGGTTGGCCTGGCAGACAAAGATAAGATTTTTTATTCAGCCGCTACTGGAGCTAATAACCCTGTGATTTATGTTGGAGCGAAAACTGGAAGAGACGGCATTCATGGGGCGACAATGGCTTCAGCTGAATTTACAGATAGCAGCTCTGAAAAAAGACCTACTGTTCAGGTAGGTGACCCATTTACTGGTAAATTACTTCTAGAAGCTTGTCTTGAATTAATGAATACAGACGCTGTTTTGTCTATTCAGGATATGGGAGCTGCCGGCCTAACAAGTTCTAGTGTTGAGATGGCTTCTAAAGGTTCATTAGGGATGTTTTTGGACTTAGACCTTGTTCCAACTAGAGAAGAACAAATGACCAGTTACGAAATAATGCTGTCTGAAAGCCAAGAGAGAATGTTAATGATACTTAAGCCAGGCTCTGAAAACAAAGCAAAATTAATTTTTGACAAATGGGACCTTGACTTTGCTGTTATTGGAAAAGTAACAGATACTGGAAGGTTAGTTCTCAATAAGAATGGTTTTGAAGCCTGTAATATACCAATCAATCCATTGGTTGAAGATGCTCCAGAATATGATAGGCCTTATGAAATAATTAATAATAAAAAAATAATTGATTTAAATAAAATTGTTATTAACAAAACTATTAATGAAATTTTAGTTAAGGTTTTTAAAAATCCTAATATGGCTAGTAAAAAATGGATTTGGGAACAATATGATTGTTCGGTAATGGGAGATACTATCTTATCAAGTGGCCAAAGTGACGCTGCAATAGTTAAAATACATGGGACTGAAAATCATAATAGCCTTGGCAAAGGTTTAGCTATGACTACAGACTGTACTCCTAGATATGTTAAAGCAAATCCCTTTGAAGGGGGTATGCAGGCAGTATGTGAAGCGGCCAGGAATATTGCAGCATCAGGTGCAAAACCACTAGCTATTACTAATAATCTAAATTTTGGTAATCCGGAAAAAAAACATATTATGGGAGAAATAGTTGGAGCTATTAAAGGAATATCCAAAGCTGCATCTTATTTAAACACTCCAATAGTGTCTGGAAATGTGTCTCTATACAATGAAACTAATGGCAATGGTATTTTACCTACCCCAGTAATAGGTATGGTCGGAATAATTAATAAGGTAGAAAACTGCTTAGGAGTAAACTCTGAGGAAGGAAATACACTATTAGTTTTAGGTCAATCAGAAGAATTTGTTGAAGGGTGGATTAGTTCTAGTATTTATCAAGAAATTATTAACAATGAATTTGATGGAGCTCCTCCACCTATTAACTTAGAAAATGAAAAAGAAATTATCGATATTATATTAAAATTAAATGAAGAAAAACTTCTTACAGCTGCTCACGATATTTCAGATGGTGGATTATTGCCAACCATTTGTGAAATGTTATTTAAAAATAATTTAGGCATAGATTTAAATTTACCTGATCTATTATCAAAAAAAGATAGCAAAGATATTTTACTTCATTCATGGTGTTTTGGTGAAGATCAAGGTAGAGTAATTGTCGCTACTAAGAATCTAAATAAAGTTAAATTACTTTTAAAAAAATATAATATAAAATTTTTTATCCTCGGTGAAGTGAATTCATCTTCCAACTTGAATATTAAGAATGTGACTACTATATCAATTAATGATATTAAAAATTTATATGAAAACACATTAACCTCAATAATGTGCTAGTATCTAAGGTTAGGATCTATTATGGCTATGACAGCAAATGAAATTGAAGAACTTTTACTTAAGAGTTTTCCAAATGCTAAGATAACTATTGATGATTTAAGAGGTGATGGAGACCATTATGCTGCTAAAATTGTTGCAGCAGAGTTTAAAGGCAAAACAAGAGTTCAACAACATCAGATGGTTTACAATGCTATGAATGGGAAAATGGGAACAGATTTGCATGCTTTGGCACTTAACACCTCTGCACCAAATAGTTAAAGGAGATTAAAATGGAACAAAACACAAAAGAAAAAATTCAAAACATCATTAATGAAAATGAGGTGTTATTATTTATGAAAGGTACTCCAGTAATGCCTCAATGTGGTTTTTCTGCAGCTGTAGTAGGTGTTTTAAGCCATATGGGGATAAAATTTAATAGTGTAAATGTACTAGAAGATCCCGAAATCAGAGAAGGTATTAAAGAATTTTCTGACTGGCCAACTATACCTCAGCTATACGTTAAAAAAGAATTTGTTGGTGGATGTGATATAATTAGAGAGATGCATGAAAATGGAGAATTAACCGATTATTTCAATCAAGCTGGCGTTACTGCTGAATAATTGTTTAATAATCGGTTTCATAGATTATCTTGAGTAAAACTCAATAACTAGATTTGTTTCCATTTGTACAGGATAAGGAACATCATCAGGCATGGGTATCCGTAGAAGAGACCCACTGAACTTTGAATGATCTACTTCAACATATTCAGGCACATCTCTTTCAGGTAATGTCGTTGCCTCTATGACGGCTGGTATATTTTTAGCTTTATCTTTTAAAGCAATTACCTCACCCACATTAATCATCCTTGAAGGAATGTTACACCTTTTTCCATTTACAAGAACATGGCCGTGATTAATTAATTGTCTGCATGCAAAAACAGTGGGGGCTAATTTCATTCTGTAAATAATGGCATCAAGCCTAGATTCTAAAATTCCAATAAGGTTAGCTCCAGTATCACCCTTTTTTCTTACTGCAGCAGTATAATATTTTTTAAACTGTTTTTCTCCAATGTTACCATAATAACCTTTTAATTTTTGCTTGGCCATTAATTGAACACCATAATCAGTAGGCTTTTTTCTTCTTTGCCCATGTTGTCCAGGAGCATATTCTCTATCATTTAAAGGAGATTTTGGTCTACCCCATAGGTTTATTCCTAATCTTCTATCTATTTTGTGTTTGGAACTAGTTCTTTTGTGATCTGACTTAGGCATATTTTACCCTTAACTTGTCTGCAAAAAGCAGAGGATTATTCCAATCAGAAGTAAACTTCGGGATTAATAACACCACGTTAAAATCCACATTATCGGAAATTAATTCGAAAAATACTTACAATTAAAGAAATGTCAAGTACGATTTGAAATTCCTGCTAATGATCTAATTACTCCATGCAATGTTCGTAAATCCTGATGGCTTAGTGAAGCTCTATTAAATAAACTCCTAATATTTCTCTTTACAGTAGGTGCCATTTCAGGAGAATAAAAAAAACCAGATTTTGTTAAAAGGTCATCTAATTGTTCATAAAAATATTCTCTATCACCAACGTTTGAAAGCTGAGTACTTTTCTTTAACTTTTTATTAATAAGAATTCGAGAATCTTGTTTTTCATACTTTCTTTTTAATTTATCCCATTCCCAACAAATTAATAATACTGCTTGAGATAAATTTAATGATGAAAAGTTTTTATTAAGAGGAAATGTTATGGTGTAATCAGCTTGTACCACTTCATCATTTGATAACCCAGACTGTTCGGGTCCAAAAAGAAAACCTACTGAACCACCATTAATAATATGGTCAAAGGATTTTTGAATTGACTCAAATATATCCATCGACTTTGTTCCAATTACTCGCTTTCTTGCAGTGGTAGCAAACAAAAGAGATATATCTGTTGTTGCATCCCTTAGTGAATTAAAATTTTGAGCGCTATTTAAAACACTTTCTGCTCCAGCTGAAATTGCATATGCAGATTTGTTAGGCCAACCATCTCTTGGATTTATTAATCTTAATTTTTCAATTTCAAAATTTTTCATTGCCCTAGCAGTTGAACCTATATTTTCGCCTAGCTGAGGATTAGATAAAATTATGTTAGGGATTAATTCTATCATATTAAATAAAGAAGTATTAAACTTTTCTCCACGTTGTTTTTCCTGGTTGATCTTCAAGAATAATTTCTAAATTTAGAAGCTTTTCTCTAATTTCGTCAGCTTTTTTAAAATTTCTTTCCTGTTTGGCATTTTGTCTTTCTAAAATAAGTTTATTAATTTCTTTCTCAGATATTTTATTATTTAATTTTTTTGTGTTTTGGGAATTATTTCTAGACTTGAACCAGTCTTCAGAAGAATAAGATAAAATACCAAGCATTTTACTGAAATTTTTTAATAATTGTGCACACTCTTTACTACCTTTGTTTGCTTGGTCGGCAAGATAATGAGCTCTTGCAAGAGCTTTGGGAGTATTTAAATCATCATAAAGGTTACTTATTGTTTCATGATCTGTCTCATTATTTACCTGATAACCATCTACAGCTCTATATAGTCTAGACAATGATTTTTTAGCTTCTACTAGAGATTTTTTTGAAAAATTTAAAGGAGCCCTATAATGTGCTTGCATTAATACATATCTTATCGTTTCTCCAGAAAATTCTGAAAGTAAATCATTAATTGTAATAAAATTACCAAGTGATTTAGACATTTTCTCTCCATCAGAATTTACATAACCATTATGAATCCAAAAGTTTGCCATAACTTTTGTATCATTTGCACAGCACGATTGCGCAATTTCATTTTCATGATGTGGAAATATTAAATCAAGTCCACCAGCATGTATGTCAAAATGTTTACCCAAATATTTTTTACTCATTGCCGAGCATTCGATGTGCCATCCAGGACGTCCCCTTCCCCATGGACTCTCCCAGCCTGGTTGATCACTTGAAGATGGTTTCCAAAGTATGAAATCACCAGGATTATTTTTATAATCTTCTATATTAACTCTCGACCCAGATATCATTTCGGATAAAGTTCTACCTGATAAGGATCCATAGTTTTTATATTTATTAATAGAAAATATAACATGTTTTGAAGATAAATAGGCAAAGCCTCTATCAATTAGGGTTTTAATCATATCAATCATTTCATTAATATGATCAGTAGCCTTAGGCTCAAAATCCGGTTTTAAATTTCCTAGAGCTTCACAATCATAATGAAAATTTTTTATTGTTTTACTAGTTAATTGTGAAATTGATATGCCTTCTTCAAAGGCCCTTTGATTAATTTTATCATCAATGTCAGTAATATTTCTTACATATGTAACTTTGGGATATATTTTTCTTAATAATCTTACTAAAATATCAAATATAACTAATGGTCTGGCATTACCAATATGGATAAAATCATAGACTGTTGGACCACAAGCATATATTTTTATGTTCCTGTTATCTACAGGCTCAAAATCAGTTACTTTTCTATTAGCTGTATTATAAAGTTTTAGATTATTCATTTGATAATTTACTTACAAACTTTTAATAGTAAGCCTTTCTATAACCTTATCTCTTCCCATCAACCACACTAAAGTTGCCATTTCTGGACCGTTTCTCTGACCTGTCAAACACATTCTGATTGGGTTAAACAATTCTTTACCTTTTCTTCCAGTTTCTTTGGTTAATATATTAATCCAAGAAGCCCAAGTATTTTTATCAAATCTACCTTCAGGCAAACTTTCTAGAGCAGTATTTATAAAACTTTCATCATTATGAATTGGCTCTATTGTACCATAGATTATATTCCACCATAGCTCTAGATTACTCAGGTCATCAATGTTACCTTTCATAAGCTCCCAAAACTCAGATGTTATTTCAAAATCAAATATATTTAACTGATCTTTAATATCAGCATAATCTAGTAATTTAAAAAATTTAGAATTTAACCCTTTTAATTCATTTTTATCAAATTTGGGCTTTGATTTTCCAAATTTACTTATATCAAAATCAAAAATAATTTGATTTATATCTTTAAATATATCAACTGCATCTGATGTTCCTACTTTTGATAGTAGTGATGAAATGGCCATAGGTTGAAAACCTTCAGTTTTTAAATCTCTCAGTGATAGACTACCAATACGTTTAGAGAGCCCTGCTCCAGTAATATCTGTTAATAAAGATAAATGTCCTAAATTTGGAGGGGAAGACTCTAAAGCTTCAAATAACTGTATCTGAGCAGCTGAATTAGTCATGTGATCCTCACCTCTAAGGATATCCGTTACCTCAAAATCAATATCATCAACAACTGATGCAAGTGTATATATAACTCTTCCATCTTCTCTAATGATCACTGGGTCTGATAAATTAGACATATTATATTGGCTAACACCTTTAACTAAATCATTCCAATTAACATCTGAATGATCTAATAAAAATCTATAATGAGGAATTCTACCTTTAGCCTTAAAATCTGCAATATCCGAGTCTGATAATTTTAAAGCAGCCCTATCATAAATTGGTGGCTTACCTGATGATAATTGTCTTTTTCTTTTTAATGATAACTCCTCAGCAGTTTCAAAACATGGATAAGCCCTTTTTTTGTCAAGTAACTTCTGAAGAGCTAGATCATAAAAAGATAATCTAGAAGATTGTTTTTCTAAACTATTCCAATTAATTCCCATCCAATTTAAATCTTCTTTGATTGCATCTTCATATTTTGGCAATGACCTCTCATCATCAGTATCATCTATTCTGAGCATAAAATGGCCATTTTTATTTTTTGCAAACAAAAAGTTAATAAGTGCTGTTCTAAAATTGCCAATATGTAAATATCCAGTTGGACTAGGCGCAAATCTAACTTTAGTCATACTTAATTCCTAATTAACAAAATTATAAAACATTCTATAACAGTTTATTTAATTCCAATTTCTAAAACCACTAGTTAAAGGATATCTTCTATCCCTACCAAAAGCTTTTTCAGTAACCTTTGGCCCTGGTGCTGATTGGAATCTTTTGTATTCAGATCTAGATAAAAGCATGGATATCTTCTTAACATCATCAATGTTGTAACCATTATCTACTATCTCGTTTAATGATAAATTATCTTCAACTAATTTTTTTAAAATACCATCAAGAATATCATACTCCGGCAAACTATCTGTGTCTTTTTGATCTTCTCTTAATTCAGCACTTGGAGGTTTAGTGATTACCCTTTCTGGAATAACCATTCCATCTGGCCCTAAAAACTCTATAGGTTTATTCTTATTTCTCCATTTACATAAATTAAAAACATCAGTTTTCCATACATCTTTAATTGCAGCAAACCCACCACACATATCACCATACAACGTAGCATAACCAACTGCATACTCTGATTTATTTCCCGTAGCTAAAACCATAAAGCCATATCTGTTTGAAATAGCCATCAGTAGTAAACCTCTTAATCTTGATTGTATGTTTTCTTCCGTAATTCCTGGTGGCATATTAAGGCCGTTAAAACCAGTTAAAATTTTATCTATAGTGTTCATACCATTCTCTATCTCTAGGTATGAATATTCAATTCCTAACTTAGAAGATGCTAATTTAGCATCTTCTAGACTTTCTTCACTTGTGTATGGGCTTGGCATCATTACTGCCTTTACAAGATTAGGTCCAAGAGCATCGGTAGCAATGGCTGCTACTAAAGCAGAGTCTATACCTCCAGACATTCCAAGAACAACACCTGGGAAACCGTTATTAAGAACATAATCTCTAACACTTACAACTAAAGATTTATAAAGAGCTTCTGTCTTAGAAGAAATTTTGTGAATATTATCTTTGATTTTCCATAAGTTTTCTGTTTTGTTTAATTCAATTTTTAAAACTTGTTCTTCAAAATCTTTTAGCTGTACAGTCAATTTTCCCTTTTCATTTAAGCAAAAAGAGGCTCCATCAAATACTAACTCGTCTTGTCCTCCTACTCTATTGAGATAAATGATAGGAAGTTTAGATTCTAATACTCTAGAAACAGCAACAGACATTCTCTGGTCACTTTTTTTAATTGAATAAGGAGATGCATTTATCGAAAGAATTATTTCAGCACCTGTTTCATATAAACATTCTATAACGGTTTCTGTCCAAATATCTTCACAAATAGGTAACCCAAATAAAATACCTCTTATTTTAACTGGACCGGATAATGATCCAGCTGAAAAAATTCTCTGTTCATCAAAAACACCAGTATTTGGAAGAACATGTTTGTCTCTAACAGATATAATTTTTCCATCATCTAATACAAATACAGAGTTTTTTAAGAGACCTTCATCTTTTCTCGGAGAACCAATTATAATTGCAGCGTTGCCATCTTCAGTAAGCTTTGCAAGTTTATTAATTTCATTTTCAACAAGCTCTAAAAAATCGTTTCTAAGAACTAAATCATCAATTGGATAACCAGTTAAGTATAATTCAGGTACAACTATGATATCTATATTTGTACCTAAATCTTTTCTAATTTTAAGTAATTTTGAGACATTTCCTTTTATATCACCAACTTTTGGATTTAGCTGGGCTAGTGCAATATTAATATTATTTTTCATTAATTACTCGTAAATTAACTTTTTAACGTCTTAATAAAAATTCTCTACCAAGTTTTACTTGAGATTTCCCACCGTATGAGATTATATCGGCAGTTGCGTATGTTTCTGACCACCTACTTGGCAAATAAGAACCCGTACCAATAACATCCACAGGAACATTAGCGAGTGCAAAAACTTTACATTTTTCAGGGCCAAATCCACTAGAAGCAACTATTTTAACTTTTTCAAAACCAGAATTGTTTAACATTTCTCTTAAATGCCATACGGCTGCAGCAGAAACACCTGTTCCAATTAAATATCTAAGCTCTTGCTCGGTTCTATAGCCCCTAATTGCTTCAGGTGCATTTCTCTCTAAGACCGCATAAGATCCTGCAACATCTAGACCTTCAATATATCTACCTCCATGCGTATCTAGTCTTAGAGACAATTTATTTTGATCAGCCAAATTTTTAAAAGACCTACATACAGTTAATCCATCTGTTATTTCTTTACCAAAATAGTCTATCAGGACAGTTAAAGGTTGATTTGGCCATGTTGAATGAAACATTTTTGCTGCTTTTAGTGTTGAACCAGCATATCCAATCAGAGCATGGGGCATTGTACCTAATCCCTTTGTGTTTTGAAATAAATGAGCAGTTTTGTCTGTTGCACATCCAATGAAACCAATTGCATCTGTTTCTGACTTCACCCTTTTAGAACCTACATATGCTCCATAAGCCATGAGATCTGCCATATCAGAACCAGCACAATGACGGGCATCCATGGCAAGAAATGATGTTTTCTTTAAACTATCCACCATTGACCTTGCGTTATATGCTGCTACACATGTTGCACCTATTTTCTGAAGTAATGCTGTCTCTAAATCTACCAAAAGTAACATAGAACCCGATATATAAATCATTGGCTCACCAGCACCAACGTCACTGCCTTCTTCGAAAGAACGTTTAATATTTACGCTTCCATTTCTATCTTTTACAATCTGTACAAGCCAACTAACCGCAGGGTCTAAAGCAGCAATAACAGGTCTTCTCATAAATATTGCATAAGTTACTTCCGTATCACCATACTCACTAATTATATCCTTAGTTCTTAGAAAATATGTATCAGTAACTAAAGGTAGTTGATCAGGTGTAGGTCTAAGCGAAGGAGGCCAATGATTATTATTAATGATCTTTACATTATTTTTTTTATCACGAATTGACAATTTTAAACCCTTAAGATATTGCCGCTATTTTATTACTAAAACCACTTCTATTCTCTGAAAGCAAATCAGCCAAAAGAAAAGCTAATTCTAGTGATTGAGTAGCATTCAATCTTGGATCACAATGAGTATGATATCTATCTGCTAAGTTAGCTTCATTAACTTCATAAACTCCCCCAACACACTCAGTAACATTTTGACCTGTCATTTCAAAGTGAACTCCACCAGGTATAGTACCCATCTCATTATGAACTTCAAAAAAACCTCTAACCTCTTTCATTATATCATCCATTTTTCTTGTTTTAAAACCAGACGATGCTTTTACGGTATTACCATGCATAGGATCACAACACCAACCAACAATTAAACCAGATTTTTTTACAGCATTTATAAGTGGCTTTAATTTTTTTTGTATTTCAGAAGAACCCATCCTAGCAATTAAAGTTAATCTTCCTGCTTGGTTTAACGGATTAAGTCTCTCAATTAATCTAAGCAAATCATCTGGGTCTGTAGAAGGGCCACATTTGAGTCCAATAGGATTCGCTATACCTCTCATATATTCTACATGAGCTTCATCTATACCTCTTGTTCTATCACCAATCCATAACATATGTGCAGAGGTTGCAAACCAACCTTTCTCTTCAGTTATTGTATCCTTTCTTGTTAAAGCTTCTTCGTAATTTAGTAACAATCCTTCATGAGAAGTATAAAATTCTGTCTCTTTTAGTTGCTGAGTATTTTCTGGTGTCATTCCACATGCTTTCATAAACTCAAGAGATGAAGTAATTTTAGCAGCAAGCTCTTTATATTTCTCAGCCGCTTTTGTTCCTCTTACAAATTCTAAGTTCCATTCATGTAATTTAGTAAGGTCAGCCATACCTCCTCCTGCAAATGCTCTTAACAAATTTAAAGTTGCCGCAGATTTATCATAAACTTTAATTAAGCGCTCAGGATCAGGTTTTCTAGCATCTTGTTCAAACGCCATATCATTCACCATGTCACCTCTATAACTTGGTAATGATATATCATTAACAACTTCAAATGGTGAAGACCTAGGTTTAGAATATTGACCTGCGAGTCTACCTATTTTAATTACTGGAAGTGCAGATCCAAAAGTTAATACTACTGCCATTTGTAACAAAACTCTAAAACTATCTCTTATATTGTTTGCGTTATGTTCTGCAAAAGATTCAGCACAATCACCACCCTGTAACAAGAAAGCTTTACCTTCTGCAACATCGGCCATTCTTTTTCTTAATCTTCTTGCTTCTTCAGCAAAAACTAAAGGAGGTCTAACAGATAGCTCTTTTTCAACTCTGGTGACACTAGATACATCACTATACTCAGGAACTTGTTTTATAGGAAACTGTCTCCATGAATCTATTTTCCAATCAATCATTATTTTTTCCTTTTAATTTAAGAGCTATTTAATAATTTGAATCTAATAAACCAAATAACAGAATTTCTAATATTCTTCAAATAATCAGTTTTATAATCATTTTTAGGATCTCATAGTAACAAATTCTTCTGCAGCTGAAGGGTGGATTCCAATTGTACTATCAAAATCTGATTTTAAGGCTCCAGCTTTTATGGCAATAGCTA
>Ga0255758_10000168_pt1 | contig 70820 bp, 55 predicted proteins | sample 011ome_24_FD_179958 | JGI IMG/M metagenome (GOLD analysis project Ga0255758, IMG submission 179958) | Coastal salt marsh microbial communities from the Groves Creek Marsh, Skidaway Island, Georgia - 011513CT metaG (version 2) | ecosystem: Environmental > Aquatic > Marine > Intertidal zone >... | reverse complement strand
GGGTAAGCCGTTTATAATTCTTCATGGATTTTTGGGAATGGGGGATAATTGGAAAACACTTGCAAAACAATTTTCGAATTTAGGCTTTCAAGTGCATCTTGTAGATCAACGCAACCACGGACGTAGCTTTCACGACTCAGAATTTAATTATGAGGTGTTAGCCGCAGATTTAAAACAGTATTGCAGTCATCACACTATAAATAATATGGTACTTTTAGGCCATTCTATGGGTGGAAAAACAGCCATGCTTTTTGCCGCTCTTTATCCAGAACTAATCTCAAAATTAATTGTAGCAGACATATCTCCTCGATTTTATCCTGTACATCACGATGCTATTATGGAAGGATTGTGCTCTTTAAATTTCGAAGAAATATTATCGAGAAAAGAAGCAGAAATTCAACTTTCTAACTATGTTTCGGATGCTGGGACACGTCAATTTTTATTGAAAAATATCTACAGAATTTCCCCGAGTGTTTTAGGACTTCGAATCAATTTAAAAGTTCTTAAAACCAATGTTTCTGAGGTAGGAGAAGCCTTGCCACCCAACTTAAATTTCCAAAAAGACACTCTGTTTTTAAGAGGGGATAAATCAGAGTATATTTCCACTCAAGATGAAGCACTTATAAAACACCAATTTCCAACAGCAGTTGTCAAAACGATTTCAAATGCAGGCCATTGGTTGCATGCCGAAAACCCAGTGGAATTCTTCAATTCTGTATGCACGTTTATTACTTGATACACATAAGTTTAAAAATGTTTGTAAGGCATTAAAAATATTGTATTTTTGCCACCCAATTTTTATTTCATTACAATGAATATTACAAGAGAAACTATTGACACGCTAAATGCCGTGGTTAAGATTGATATTACAAAAGAAGACTACTCTGAAAACGTAGAGAAAATTTTAACAAATTACCGCAAAACTGCAAACATTCCTGGCTTTAGAAAAGGTCAAGTTCCGATGGGACTTGTTAAAAAGCAATACGGAAAATCCGTGTTGGCTGACGAAGTCAATAAAACACTTCAAGAAGCGTTAGGTAAATATCTTACAGATGAAAAATTAGATGTTTTGGGAAATCCACTTCCAGTTGCTCAAGACGATTTGGATTGGGAAGGTGAAGATTTTTCGTTTGAATTTGAAATCGGATTAAGTCCAGAATTTGACATCAAACTAAAAGCTAAAAAAGCGCTTACTAAATATACGATCACTGCGGATAAAAAAATGATTGACGATCAATTGATCAACATTCAAAAACAATACGGAAAACTTGTTTCCAAAACGGTGGTTAGCGATGAAGATGAAGTAACGGGCGTGTTTTTTAATGATGCAGAAGGAATTGAGGCAACAGCAACCATCACTTTAGATAAATTAAAAGGGAAGTCAAACCTTAAAGCTTTTATAGGAGCTAAGGTTGATGATGTATTGACCCTAAAGACCAAAGGATTGTTTAATGATTCACACGATTTAATGACCTATCTAAAGGTAGATCACGATACGGCTCATGGACTTGATGTGCAAGTAACCTTTACAATTAGCGAAGTTAATACAAGAGAATTAGCAGACTTAGATCAAGAGTTATTTGATAAACTATTCGGCCCAGGAGTTGTAAATTCAGTGACAGAACTGAGAGCAAAAATCACGGAAGACGCTGAAAAACAATTTGTACAACAAGCAGATCAAAAATTCTTAAACGATGTTACAGAATATCTTGTAGAAAATACAAAATTTGACTTACCCGTTAAATTTCTTCAGAAATGGATACAAACAGCTGGCGAAACAGAACTAAACGAGGAACAAGCCAAAGAGGAATATGAGAAGTCAGAAAAAAGTATGCGTTATCAATTAATTGAAAGCAAACTTATTGTGGATAACAATCTTCAAGTGAATTTTGAAGATTTAAAAGCCTATACTTCAGAGATGATCAAAGCACAAATGGCACAGTATGGTCAAATGAATCCAACAGAAAAGGAAATTGAAGATATTGTTGCACGTGTACTTTCAAACCAAGATGAAGTGAAACGTATCTCTGAACAATTAACAAGCCAGAAATTATTAGATTTTTATAAAGAAAACGCAAATTTTAAAGATAAAAAACTTGCCTATGACGCCTTCGTTAAAGAAGTTTATGGGAAGTAACCTTTATATATAATTAAGTACAAAACACTTCCTAGGAAGTGTTTTTTTATATCTTTAAAGCAAGTATAAAACTAGAAATAGCTTTATATTTACATTCTAAAAACCTAAAATTAGCATTATGAATTACGGAAATGAATTTAAAAAATTCGCCATCAAAGATCAAGGGATTAGCAGCACATATTATGATAAAATAGTAAGTAGCATGACCCCAATGGGTTTGACACCAAACATTATTGAAGAACGTCAAATGAATGTCGCGGTTTTTGATGTGTTTTCAAGATTGATGATGGATCGTATTATCTTTATGGGAACAGCGATTAATGATCAAGTTGCCAATATTATTCAAGCACAACTTTTGTTTTTAGAAAGTACAGACGCTACCAAAGACATCCAAATATACATCAACTCACCTGGAGGAAGTGTGTATGCAGGACTTGGAATTTATGACACAATGCAATTAATCAAACCCGATGTGGCAACAATCTGTACAGGAATGGCAGCCTCTATGGGAGCCGTATTATTGTGTGCAGGTGCTAAAGGGAAACGAAGTGGACTGACACACTCCAGAGTGATGATTCACCAACCTTTAGGAGGAGCACAAGGACAAGCAAGTGATATCGAAATTACAGCTCGTGAAATTTTAATTCTAAAAGAAGAACTTTACAAAATAATCAGTAAACATTCGGGGCAAGATTATGACAAAGTTTATGCGGACAGTGATCGTGATTATTGGATGAAATCTGAAAAAGCGTTAGAATACGGTATGATTGACGAAATATTAACACGAGGTTAAAAAACAACTCAAACCAGTTATGGCAAAAGAAGAATTAGACTGTTCATTTTGTGGCAAGAAAAAAGCAGACACCAACTTGCTTATTGCGGGAATCGATGCGCACATTTGCGATCGCTGTATCCAACAAGCCAATGGAATCGTCCTTGAAGAAGCTAAACAAGATAATGACAGCGGACTCACTACAGATGTTATTCTCAAAAAACCTCAAGAAATCAAAGCCTTCTTAGACGACTATATTATTGGGCAAGAACAGACCAAAAAAGTAATGTCTGTAGCGGTTTATAATCACTACAAGCGTTTGCTACAACCGTCTAACGAAGACGCTATCGAAATACAGAAAAGTAATATTATAATGGTAGGCCAAACAGGAACCGGGAAAACCCTGATGGCCAAAACCATCGCAAAAATGCTCAACGTTCCCTTAGCGATTGTCGATGCAACGGTGTTAACCGAAGCTGGCTACGTAGGAGAGGATGTAGAAAGTATGCTTACACGTTTATTACAAGCTGCCGATTATGACCAACACAAAGCCGAACGCGGCATCGTTTTTATTGATGAAATTGATAAAATTGCTCGTAAAAGTGACAACCCGTCCATTACTCGTGATGTTTCTGGCGAAGGGGTACAGCAAGCACTTTTGAAGTTATTAGAAGGAACGGTTGTAAATGTGCCACCAAAAGGCGGTCGTAAACATCCAGATCAAAAATTTATTGAAGTCAACACAGAAAATATTTTATTCATCGCTGGAGGTGCTTTTGATGGCGTAGATCGTCATATTTCAAAACGACTCAATATGTCCGCAATTGGGTATAAAGCAACTCAAGAAGAAGCGCAAATTGACACTAAAAATTTAGTGCAATACATCACGCCAAAAGATTTAAAAGATTTTGGACTCATCCCAGAAATTATTGGAAGGTTACCAGTACTTACGTACATGAATCCCTTAGACGAAGAAACTCTAAGAATGATTTTAACAGAACCAAAAAATGCACTAGTAAAGCAATACAAAAAGCTTTTTGAAATGGATGATATCGCGTTATCTTTTAAAGATGATGCTTTAGATTTTATTGTGAAAAAAGCAATTGAATATAAACTCGGTGCAAGAGGATTACGATCTTTATGTGAAGAAATTTTAACTGACGCCATGTTTGTTCTTCCAAGCAGTGATGAAACTTCTTTGGTTGTTGATGAAGCCTATGTCAAAAAACATTTGACTCGGACTCAAATTAAACGTTTGAAAGCCGTTTCTTAATTCATTTCTAAGAGTTCTTCTAGAAATTGTCTAGAATTTGAAAGGCGAGGCACTTTATGTTGCCCCCCTAACTTATTGTTTTGTTTCATCCATCTATAGAACAGTCCTTCTTTTGCGATATGAATCTTAGGCATTCTAAGAGTGATGCTGTTGTAGCGCTTAGCTTCATAATCAGAATTTAAGGCCTTTAAAGAATTGTCTAAAAGTTCTACAAAATACTGCAAATCCTTAGGCGGCGTTTTAAATTCAATAATCCACTCATGAGCGCCTTTAGACTTTCCTTCCATAAATATTGGCGCAGCTGTATAATCGACAATCTCGCTTTTTGTTTTTTTGGTCGCCATTTTTATCGCCTTATCTGTATTCTCAATAATCAATTCCTCGCCAAAAACATTTATAAAATGCTTGGTTCTTCCAGTCACTTTGATTCGATACGGTGCAACAGATGTAAATGTCACGGTATCTCCAATTTTGTAGCGCCATAAGCCCGCATTGGTCGTCACAATAATGGCATAATTTTCACCAATTTCAACTTCTGATAAAGGAATTATTTTTTCGGTAGGACTTCCATAGGTTTTCATTGGGATAAACTCATAAAAAATACCGTAATCCAACATCAATAAAAGTTCGTCAGAATGGTTCCGATCTTGAATGGCAAAAAAGCCTTCGGAAGCATTGTATATCTCATAATATTTAAATGAATTTGAAGGAATGATGGATTTAAATTGATCGACATACGGAAGAAAACTCACCCCACCATGAAAGTACACTTCCAAGTTTGGCCAAACGTCCAAAATCGTCTTACTACCAGAAGTTTCTAAAACAGTATTGAGTAGCACCAACATCCACGAAGGAACCCCAGCAAGGCTGGTCACATTTTCATTGACTGTTTCATTAACGATGGCTTGCATTTTATATTCCCAATCACTCATCAAAGAAACTTTGTTGCTTGGGGTGCTACTAAACTCTGCCCAAAAAGGCATATTATGAATCAAAATTGCGGACAAATCTCCAAACATAGTTCCGTTTTCTTCATACAGCTCTTTACTTCCTCCCAAACGTAAATTTTTTCCATTAAACAGTGCAGAGTCTTCATTGTTATTCAAATACATACACAGTAAATCCTTACTCGCCGCATAATGACAATCTTCTAAGGAGTCTGTACTCACAGGGATGAATTTACTTTTGGCATTGGTTGTTCCACTCGATTTTGCAAACCACTTGATTGGTTTTGGCCAAAATATATTTTTTTCCCCTTTTCGTGAGCGTTCGATCAGGTTTTGATAATCTTCGTAAGTCGAAACAGGAATACGTTCTGAAAATGTGCGGTAATTTCGAATGGATTTAAAATCATAAGTAGTTCCAATCTCGGTATCTTTTGATGTTGTCAAAAGATTCATAAGCAGTTCATTTTGAACTTCATGAGGGTATTTTAGAAACAAATCAATTTGATGAAATCGCTTCTTTAAAACCCATGATGCCACAGAATTTACTAATGGAATTGCCATATAAATGCATATATTTACAGTGCTAAATGTAATAAAAATCTGCTAATGCTGTATCAAGGTGTTTTGACCAAAATGGAAACGGAGTTTTCGAATCCTATTCAATATTTTCTAGTGCTAGAAAATGAGGTGTTAAACATGAACCAACTATTAAACAAGAAACTCACCCTTTCTTTTGTTAAATACCAATGTTTGAATTGCAGCAGTGACGCTCCTATTTTTAGACAAGGCTTTTGCAAATCTTGTTTTTTCGAATTGCCACAAGCCGCCGATTGGATCATGCGTCCCGAATTAAGTAAAGCCCACCTCGATCAAGAAGAACGCGATTTGGACTATGAAAAACGCGTTCAACTACAACCCCATATTGTGTATTTGGCAAACTCCAGTAATGTGAAAGTGGGAGTCACTCGTAAAACCCAAGTGCCTACACGTTGGATCGATCAAGGGGCACAAGAAGCCTTAGAAATTGTAGAGGTTCCAAACCGTTATTTGGCAGGGATTACTGAAGTTGCACTTAAGAAATATGTAAGCGATAAAACCAATTGGCGTGAGATGCTCAAAGGAACGGCACCAGTTGAAAATTTAGAAGATTGGCGACACCGCTTAGAACCCTATATCCCAGAGGAAACCAAAGCCTATTTTTTAGCCAATCAAAAAACACTTAAGTTGGAATTCCCTGTTCAGAACTATCCAGAAAAACCAAAAAGTTTGAACCTTACAAAAACACCCGTGTATTCGGGAGTCCTAAAAGGAGTGAAAGGGCAGTACCTTATTTTTGAGGACAATACAGTCTTTAATGTACGAAGCAATGAAGGGCTTGTTGTGGGACTAAATATCTCTTAGTCAATCTGTAATTCTTGATTTACATCAAGCTTAAAGCGCTTTCTAAACCAATACACGCCGAGGTACAAAAATGGTGTATCCAGTGCGGCTATAATCACTTTAAAAGTAACGCCCGCAAAGAGCAGTCCTAAAAACAATTCCCATTCAATTTCACCAAATAAACACAACAGCAATAGTACGGTAGCAGTGTCAATAAATTGAGATAAAAACGTAGAGAAGTTATTCCGTAACCAAAGGTGTTTCCCTTTTGTGAGCTGTTTCCAAAAGTGATAAATTTGGATGTCAATAAATTGAGCAAATAAATAAGCAAGCATACTTGCCAATACAGCAATTGAAGTACTGCCAAACACTTCCGAAAACATGCCGTCTGAAACTGGTGACCAATCTGTTGCGGGCACTAAATTTGCGATGTAAATAATTCCCATCGAAAAGATTGAGGCCAAAACCCCTCCAACCACCACTTCATTCGCTTTTTGTTTGCCGTAAATTTCACTAATCAAATCGGTAATCAGAAATGTAATTGGATAAGGGAGTATCCCTACAGAAATTTCAAACAATTTGACGCCATAAATGGGCGTTTCAATCGGATAGAAATAAAAGAATTTTTTAAAAATTAAATTCGATACCACCAAAGAAGTAATAAATACTACTCCAAGAAGTAAATAAATGCGTCGTGCGAGAACCGTATCTTTAATCGTCATGTAAATTGTCAATAAATACTTTGGTAAAGATATCATATTAATTTTTCTTTTACTTAATTTGCTAGATCATATGACAGACGCAAAAACAGTTTTAATTGGCATTGGAAGCAATACAGGTGACAGGCTAACTTACCTTCAGTCCGCTGTAGATGCAATCCATACTCAAATTGGGAGTATTGATCAACTGTCAAGATTATATCAAACTCCAGCTTTAGGTTTTGAAGGCGCAGATTTTATAAATGGATCCCTAAAAGTATCCACACAATTGGAGGCCTCACAAGTCTTGGACAAACTATTAGCCATCGAACAGTCTTTGGGTCGAACCCGACACAACGATGGTCAGTACCATTCACGAACCATCGATTTAGACCTGTTGTTTTATGACCGTTTGATCTCAAAATCTGAACGTTTAGAGCTGCCACATCCCAGACTGCAGGAACGCCGTTTTGTACTGCAACCTTTAGTGGATATCGCCGCCGACTTTGAACACCCTGTATTAAAAAACACCATTAGCAAACTGCTCGAAACCTGTGAAGATCAGAGCCTTTTGACACCTTTAGACGATCAATTGACAAATCCGATGCAGTCTTTTGATTTTTCAAACTATAATTTTATTGCTATTGAAGGTAATATAGGTGCAGGAAAAACAAGTTTAACGCATATGATGTCTCATGATTTTAATGCCAAAAAAATTCTGGAGCGTTTTGCAGACAATCCTTTTTTACCAAAATTCTACGAAGATGCGACCCGTTATGCCTTTACTTTAGAAATGTCTTTTTTGGCAGACCGTTATCAACAAATTTCAGATGATTTATCGCAGTTAGATTTATTCAAAGATTTTATTGTGAGTGATTACGACGTATTTAAGTCGCTTATTTTTTCTAAAATTACTTTGAGTGAAGACGAGTTTATGTTGTATCGAAAATTGTTTTATCAAGTTTATAAAGACATTGCACGACCTGATTTATACATTTACCTCTATCAAAACACTGAACGTTTACAGGAAAACATCCGCCTTAGAGGACGTGATTACGAACAAACAATTGAATCGAGTTATTTAGATAAAATCAATGCTGGCTATTTGGAATTTATTCAAAAACACCCTGAGTTTAACGTCAAAATCATTGACATTTCAAACCGTGATTTTATTAAAAATAGAGTTGATTATCTCTGGATTTTAGAACAAATGTGTGCTTAGTTCAATTTACTAAACAGATCCCATAAAACCACTCCACAACTCACCGAAATATTCAACGAATGTTTGGTGCCATATTGCGGAATTTCAATCACGGCATCACTTAAATTCACCACGTCTTGAGACACCCCTTTCACTTCATTTCCAAAAACCAAAGCATAGGTTTCGCTGGTTTTGGGAGTAAATTCATTAAGCATTGTTGCCTCTTCTGCTTGTTCTATCGAGAGTACTTGAATGCCATCATTTTGTAAGTTCTGAACGAGTTCTAAAGTAGTTGCAGCATACTCCCAATCTACAGACTCCGTACTTCCCAAAGCTGTTTTTTGAATGTCTTTGTGTGGCGGTGTGGCGGTAATACCACAGAGGTAAATTTTTTCAATCCGAAAGGCATCACTGGTTCGAAACACACTTCCAATGTTATTTAAACTTCGAATATTGTCTAAAACCACTATTATAGGGGTCTTTTTAACCGCCTTAAATCCTTCTACTGATAAGCGCTCTAACTCACTGTTTTCTAACTTTCGCATCCGTGTTTTAAATCTTGAGACCTTAGACTTTATAAAAAGACTAAAATTAGTTACTTTAGCATTCCTACTTCCTCACAAAAGTAAGGTATAAAAATCAAAAATCCATTGGCAAAAAAAGCAAAAAAAGTCACGCCTTTAATGAAACAATACAATGCCATCAAGGTTAAGTACCCTGATGCCTTGTTGTTGTTTCGAGTAGGGGACTTTTATGAAACCTTTGGAAGTGATGCTGTAAAAGCATCTAAAATATTAGATATTATTTTAACCAAGCGTGGTGCTGGTAGTGAAAATGAAACCGAACTAGCAGGATTTCCGCACCATTCGCTCAACACCTATTTGCCTAAACTTGTCAAGGCGGGCGAACGTGTCGCTATTTGTGATCAATTGGAAGATCCAAAACTCACCAAATCAATTGTCAAGCGTGGCGTTACGGAACTCGTTACCCCAGGAGTGGCACTAAATGATGAGGTTTTAAGCTCAAAATCTAATAATTTTTTAGCAGCCGTCTATTTTGGAAAATTAATAGGGGTGGCATTTTTAGATGTCTCCACGGGTGAATTTCTCACCGCACAAGGCTCTGCTGAATATATAGGAAAACTACTTCAAAATTTTAATCCGAGTGAAATCCTCATTGAAAAACAAAAACGAACGGTTTTTAACGACACTTTTGGTGCTGATTTTCATACATTTTACTTAGAAGATTGGGTGTTTCAAGAAGACTATGCCAACGAAACGTTATGTAACCATTTTAAAACAAAAACACTCAAAGGGTTTGGGATTGAAGCATTGGCGCAAGGGATTATAGCTTCTGGGGCGGTCATGCATTATTTGGGAGAAACCCAACACCATAAGCTGCAACATATTACCAGTATTGAACGCATCTTAGAAGGCGATTATGTTTGGATGGATAAATTCACCATTCGAAATTTAGAGTTGTACCATTCTACCAATGCCAATGCGGTAACCTTAATCGATGTAATTGACCACACAATATCCCCAATGGGTGGACGCCTTTTAAAGCGGTGGTTGGCATTGCCGTTAAAATCACAAGAAAAAATCAAAGCACGTCATGAAGTGGTTCAGTACTTTTTGGATCATGAAGAAGTGCTTCAAAAAATCCAAAATTATATCAAACAAGTGGGCGATTTGGAACGCTTGATTTCAAAAGTAGCCACTGCAAAAGTGAATCCACGAGAAGTGGTGCAATTGAAAAACTCTTTAGAAGCCATTATACCCATCAAAGCCTTGGCGTCAAATTGTGATAATGCCGATCTAAAACGCATTGGCGAACAAATTCAAAGTTGTGAGTTGTTGCGAGAAAAAATTAAAGCAACGCTTAACGAAGACGCACCGGTAAATATCCTCAAAGGAAATAGCATTGCGTCTTCAGCTTCTGAAGAATTAGAAAGTTTACGTGCGATTGCGTTTTCTGGAAAGGACTATTTAGACAAAATGTTGGAACGAGAGAGTGAAGCGACCGGGATTACGTCGCTAAAAATTGCTTCCAACAACGTGTTTGGCTACTATATTGAAGTGCGAAATTCCCATAAAGATAAGGTGCCAGAAAACTGGATTCGAAAGCAAACTTTGGTCAATGCCGAACGGTATATCACTGAAGAACTGAAAGAGTACGAAGCTAAAATATTAGGAGCTGAAGATCGTATTTTAGAGATCGAACAAACGTTGTTTTCTGAGCTGGTTACTTGGATGCATTCGTACATTTTAGAAGTCCAACAAAATGCCCAGTGGATTGCACAATTGGATTGCTTGGGGGCTTTTGCATATTTGGCACAACAAAATAATTATGTTTATCCAGAAATTGATACGTCTTTTGATTTGGACATCAAACAAGGGCGTCACCCAGTGATTGAAAAGCAATTACCTCTTGGAGAATCTTATGTGGCAAATGATGTGTTTTTAGACAGAACTACTCAACAAATTATTATGATTACGGGACCTAATATGTCTGGAAAGTCTGCTATTTTACGTCAAACGGCGTTGATTGTACTACTGGCTCAAATCGGGAGTTTTGTCCCTGCTCAAAGTGCGCGGATTGGGTTGATTGACAAACTTTTTACCAGAGTAGGTGCAAGTGATAATATATCTATGGGCGAGTCTACTTTTATGGTAGAGATGAACGAAACCGCTTCGATATTAAATAATATCTCGGAGCGAAGTTTGGTGCTGTTGGATGAAATTGGTCGTGGGACGAGCACTTATGACGGAATCTCAATTGCGTGGGCGATTAGCGAATACCTTCATGAACATCCTTCTCATGCCAAGACCTTATTTGCAACCCATTACCACGAGTTAAATGAAATGACCGAAACCTTTGATCGGATTAAAAACTACAATGTATCTGTCAAAGAACTGAAAGACAATGTATTGTTTTTACGAACTTTGGTAAAGGGCGGCAGTCACCACAGTTTTGGAATCCATGTGGCGAAGATGGCAGGGATGCCACCACAGGTTTTACACCGTTCTAAACAAATTTTGAAGCAGCTGGAGAAATCTCATTCGAGTGATGAGTTGACCGCTAAGGTTAAAGACATGGAGGGGGAGATGCAGTTGAGCTTTTTCAATTTAGACGATCCTATGTTAGAGGCTTTAAAAACGGATATAGAGGCGATTGATATTGACACCCTAACACCTGTTGAGGCCTTGATGAAATTGAATGAAATCAAACGGATGTTGACCAAAAAGAAAAGCACATAAAATGTATAAAAAAACTTTGCTATTCTAAGAATTGTGTTAAATTTGCACCTCTCTTTTATTTTAGAAGAGGAACGTTCATTAATAAAATGCGAAAGTAGCTCAGGGGTAGAGCATCACCTTGCCAAGGTGGGGGTCGCGGGTTCAAATCCCGTCTTTCGCTCATGCTAACTAAATTAGTTTTTACTAGAGCACAGTTATATAAAGAGCTATTGAGCGACCAAGGTCGCGCCTGCCTGCCGCAGGCAGGGGTTCAAATCTCGTCTTTCGCTCTGAAACTTTTTTTAAAATATACCAAGATGCTGAAGTGGTGGAATTGGTAGACACGTTGGACTTAAAATCCAATGTCCATTAGGACGTACGGGTTCAAGTCCCGTCTTCAGTACATAGAAAGCCGAAACGAAAGTTTCGGCTTTTTTGTTTAAATTCAGCTATGTTGTGGCCGAATTAAATCTGTGAATACGCTTATCGTCCGATATTTTTTTTATGTAATCAATAATAATTTGATTGATGACTTTTTGAGGGGATTCAGAATAATCAGCTTTTATAATTTTTTTTGATTTAATCCAGTCTTCAATGAATTTAAGATTTTTTTGATTCAAATCATAAATTACGGGAACCCCCATATCTTTCAATGCTTCAGCATTACACTGTTGTTCGTATTGATTTTTCATTGGAATCACCAAAAGTTTCTTTTTAAGATAGAGGGCTTCTGATGGTGTTTCAAAACCTGCGCCACACAAAACTCCTCTACAGTTGATTAATTTTTTATTAAAACTTTTACTTGAAATTGGTCTTACTTTGACATTGCCAATTTGGTATTTTTCTTTTGTATGTTTAGAAAATACAATCCAATTTGTTTTGTAAAGTTTTGATAATACGCTAATAATTTTTTTATCCTCAAAAGCAGGTAAATAAACTACAAAATAATTTTTTTTAATCGGGTTTATACTTTTGAGTTCTTTCTGTATTACAGGGGTGTAAATGGAGGAAGCATAGGGTTTAAAATGAAACCCATATCCTACTGACACTGGCGCATAATACTTTAAAATTAAATGCGACAATCGGATTTTATTTTTTGGTTTTGGTGTATTTTTATTGAGTAAACTATATTGATGACTCATGGCAATACAATGTTTTTTGCGAAGAATACAAGCCCAAGCCGAAACAGGCTCAAAATCGTTAATTACAAAGTCGTATTCCTTCAAAGGCAATTGTTTTACATCTTTTAAAAACCTCCAAAAATTCATTTGCAGAATAGTCTTCCAGAAATTGATTCCACCATTTTTTCCAAACACAAAACTGAGCCCTTTAAAGTAAAATCGTACGGGAAGCCCCAGTTCAACATCTGCAGAGGTTCCACTTAGTAGCACATCCACCTCAATGTTTTTTTGAAGATATGGAATGAGTTCTTTGGCTCTTGTTATATGGCCGTTTCCAGTAGCTTGAATTGCATACAGTATTTTCATGAGTTTGTTAGGTTGGAGTTGATGTCGGCTACCAAATCAGAAAATAGAGTTTTCACGTCTTTATAAGCTTGATCGTCAAGTTTATCCTCTTTAAAAAATATTGGATCGTATTGAAATAAAGTCCATTTTTCATCATGGTACTCCAAAGCAGTCATATTTTCAATCCAATCTCCTGAATTCAAGTAGGTAATACTCCCCTCTTCCGTTTCAAATTTTTTGATGCAAGGCTGGTGAATGTGCCCACAAACTACATAATCGAAATTATTTCTTAAGCCAATATCGGTCACAGTGTCTTCAAATTTATTGATGTGTGATACGGCTGCTTTGACTTTGTTTTTTATGGTTTTTGAAAATGAAAGTTTTTCTCGACCAATGAGTGTTAAAATTTTGTTGACTGTTGCATTTATCAAGATTAGAAAATCGTACCCAAATCCACCCAAACGCGTCAGCCAACGCGAATGTTGCATGGTCACATCAAAAACATCGCCATGAAAAAACCATGCTTTTTTGCCATTTAAATTAAGTGAAAGTTTATTGGTGATTTTAAAGCCGTCTAATTCAAAATTAAGAAACCGTCTTAGAGCCTCATCATGATTTCCAGCAATATAGTGAACTTTAGTGCCGTTGGAAATAAATTTTAAGAGTTGCTTTATGACCTTGGTTTGATATTTATCCCAGTGACGTTTATTGAATTGCCACATATCAATTATATCACCATTTAGAACTATTGTTTTTGGCTTAATGCTTTTTAAATATTGATTTAATTCTTTAGCACAACATCCAATAGTTCCAAAATGTGTATCAGAAATAACGACAAGTTCAACGAATCTTTTTGTATTTGACATAATTCAAACTTAGATATTATTCGTCATATATAGTTTAAATTATCTCTATGATAAATTAATCTAAATGTTAAGAAATCTTTTTAATTACCTATCTTTGAATTAAACCAATTTAACAATGCGTTACTTCATATTAGCTTTTTTGCTATTAGGGTTTTCTTCCTATGCGCAAGGGCCCGGGTGTCCAAATGTAAATGCTGGAGAAGATATTGAATTAGATTGTGAACAGTCTTGTACAAATATCTCTGCAACTTTCCTTCAAACCGGAGTAACAACTTCGTATGATGTTTCACCTATAGATTACCAGCCTCCTTTTCCCACAACAGGTGGGACAGAAGTATCTGTATTTATAGATGATAAGTGGTCGAGTATAATTCCCCTGCCATTTGATTTTTGTTTTTACGGAGGGACTTATTCAGAAATGTTGATTGGATCAAATAGTGTAATTACTTTTGATACTTTAAATAATCAGCCGGACGGATGGTGTGAATGGCTTTTTAGTGATTCTATTCCAAGTACTAATTTATTTAATAGCACTATTTTTGGCAGGCCAGTCTTTTACAATCAGCACTCTATAGCGTTTAAACAAAATAAACCCCAAACTTTTAAGTCAATGTTTATCGAAACAAAAAACGTCTGCAAAATTGCAGTTTTTTTTTATTGCTGTCCCCAAATTTGTATTACCTCTCTGGCCCATATAGTTAATAAGAGGCCATTGGCATCACTCTTAGAGTTTCTAAGTATTCATCGCAAAAATGGACATCAACCTGTGCTCCATTAAATACTTCAGTAGAAATTTCCGATGCCATATACTTACCTAGTTCTGCGTATTCTGGGTCCTGTTCAATCCCTTTTTTAACGATCATTCTGAATTCGTAAGTGTTCCCCGATTTATTTAATTGTACTGTTTTTTCCCCGCCGTCTGCAAACTCAGATTCTATTAAATATCGCCCTAGTGAGTTCGCTTCTGATTCCGTTATCTCAGAAGTATAAAACAATTGTACTCCATTAAAGTTTTTTTCTGTTCCATAATCCTCACAACTAGTCAGAACAACTGAAGAGATAAATAATACACTGATAATTTTAAATACAACTTTCATTTTTTTCATTTTAAATTGGTTCCTACTGATATGGCTTTTCGGTTTTCGCCCCGTTTTTTTAGTGTATCCTGGACTCCACTTTTTGTAATATTTTTGAGAAACTAAATTTAAAAACTTGTAGTAAAAGCTTTCATTATTTTCCCATTTGGGGATGAAAATAATGCGAAAATATTGTCAGCATTTGCAGTGGATTTTAAATGAATTTCAGTTTCATTATTAACCTCGAAAAGCGTGATCTCGATTTCGCCATAGACTGTAAACTTCTTATAATCTGCATTGAGTTGTCTTAGACTTGTATTTACTTTGATGGCCTTAAAACCGCCGTTATTTAGAGCGTCTTCACATTTTATAAGTGCTTCCTCTACAGTTAATTTTGTTTGAAACCTTTGGGTCTTACTTTTTCTAATGGCCATTTTTACAGATTATAAACGTTATTATGTTGTTGGATTTTTATTATTCATACATGGATTCTATTAATCCAAAGTAGATTAAATTAGACTGTGGAACTCCATTTAACTCAAGAGCACTGTACTCAAAAGAAGTGTTGTCTTCAGAAATTTTGTATTGTAAAAGTGCATCTACTTCTTTATCCATAAAGTATACCGTACCTTCTACATTAACAAATTTCTCTCCTTCTTCCGATTCTCCACTAGTCCAGTAGGGGGTTCCAAAATAGTTTTCTATAGCGGTTCCCAAAGTTTTTTCAGGATAACTTTCAAGAGTTCCATTTTTGACTAAGGACACCATTTCTGAATCGCCACAAGAGCTTAATAGTACAATTAAAAATAGGGCTGCAATTTTTTTTAAGTTTTTCATGATTAAATATTTTTAACAATAATAAGGCTATAGTTTATATAATTAATATATTAGCAAATAATGCGAATACTTTTTTTTATACTTTTTTCTCAGATTGTTTTCTCTCAAGAACCAATCAAAACGATTGATAATTTTTTGTTTGATGCAAGCAATAATTTTTTTAAAATTATTTCAGGCGACAGTATTTTTTCTTATGATTTAAACAAGAATTTAGTTCATAAAAATAAATTTCTGGAAAAAGATTATGATGTCAAGGCCCTATTCCCACTAGTAAGTAAATCATTTTTGTATTATCCGTCTAATGAAACAGGGGTTGTTGTTGATTCAAAATTGAAAAGAATTGATAATACAAAGACCAAGAACTTTTTTATGAATAGCAGGTTCTTTGTAAATAACGACACCTTATTTAGAGTTGGGGGCTATGGCTTTTGGACTAAATATCGTGGCGTTTCGTATTACAATACCTCAAAAAACAATTGGCATGCATACACTCTTAACTCTATTGACGAAAACTATGGAGGCGTATTAAACCCATTAATAACAAAACTTGAAAACAATATATATTTAGTTTATTCTGGAGTTGTTTTTGATGACAAGAATCCTTTGCATGAATATGCCAACAACAACGTCTTTAAACTTGATCTTAATAAAAAGCAAATCTCATATGAAGGCAACAGTTCAATTGCATTAAATGGCAAACCTGTTTTTACTGACAATACCACCACCATGATCCTAAGAAAAACTGGGCTTATAACTTTGGACTGGAAAAATAATTTAGTAAAAAAGTTTCACTCTAATTGGACTCCAAAAGTCTCCCAAAGGTTTAATGTGTTTTTAGTAAATGATGAGTTTTATTATATAGAACAAACTGGCGGGACGTTTAAATTAGCTTCATCAAAGTACAATTTTACGGAACTAAAACCATTTTTTGTCTCAGAAATCATCAAGGTTAATAGAATTAAATATCTGGGCATAGGATTCGCCTGCTTTGGGGTTTTAATGTTAATTTATTTCTATTTCCAAAAATTCAATGAAATTGTAATCCACAAGACTCATTTGCAATACAGGTTTAAAAAATTAGGCATCAATGAATATGAATATGAAGTCATTAAGGTTCTTTCACAGAACCAAAAAATAACTACAAACCAAATACATGGCTTTCTAAATACAAAAGACTTACACCCAAACCACGTTTATAGATTGATCCCTGAAGTAATGCGAGATCTAGCGAAAACATTGAATCTTTTGACCTCAAATAATAATTTAGTTTTTTCAATCTCCAAAAACAAAACTGACCGTAGAATCCGCGAATATGTATTAGCCAAAGAGTTTAAAATCAGGCTTAGAAAGTAACTTCTATTAAAATGGATTTATTGTTCTAGAGTCTAAAATTTTAGATCTTGTCTCGAAAACTCCTCAATGGGTGGATATAAAAAAAGCCAAGATATTAGTCTTGGCTTTTTAAAATGAAAACTCAGGGTACAACTAAACTAAACTTGGTCCTTAGTAAAAAAACCAAAATTTAAGTTTCGGTTTAGTATTGCTTTGATGTTATAGGCGTTCCCAAATTTGAACTACCTCACCTGTATCTGTAGTGAATCGGGAAAAATCATTATTAAATTCTAAATAAGCAATTTCATCATTAGGCTCTTCGTCTGTGGGGTCATAGAACAAATAATTCCCTGGAGCACCAACTTGTTCCCAAAATCCGTCCAAAGAAAATATTTCTTCAGATTGCACAGGATTAAAAGCGCTGTCGCCTCCGTAACATTCATAGATAAATAAATCTGCTCTTCCGTTTGATCTAATAAGTATTCGGCTTGGAAGTTCAGGGTCTAACTCACCCAAACAAGCTCTTCCATAGCCCATTCCTTCTTCAAAAAAGTAGCGTGTTTCAGAAATTATTTCCCATTGACCAATTAGAGGATCATTGGGATCTACGTTAGTGTTTCCGTTTCCGTTTCCATCGCCATCGCCACATCCTATGAGCATCAGTGGGATGAATAAAAAGAGTATTTTTTTCATTTCTTAAAATATTAAATTGGTTTTGTTAAAAATACAGTTAATTGTTTCATTTATGGTTATTTATTAGTACATTACACTATATATCCTGTATTTATGTTTGCAAAGATTTGTCTTTTACTGTTTTATTTTTTTAACCCTCAAAATGGTTTAATTAAGGATAAATATTTTAGTTTTTATTTTGAAGATTCATTTTATATTGTCGAAAACGACTCAATTTTTTCAACTAAAAACGGACAACACTACGAAGGGATGCCTCATGACATCCAATGGACAGACTTTAGTTTTAACTCGGTCAACATGGAAGACCATGTCTTATTAATTTCAGATGGAGGTGGACTTGTTTATCGATTTAAAGATAATAAAATACAGCGTTTAGATAAATCTTTCAATCATCGTAATAAGTATGGATCTTTTGATTTTGAATATCAAAATAAATTATTCTCTTATGCAGGATATGGATTATTTACGAATTCGAGCAACCTTACTTACTATCAAAGAGACTCAAAACAATGGTTTGATTTTTTATATCACCCCGATTCTGAATTTCCAAAAGGGAGACGGCGCCCAATTGGTCAAATCTTTGATTCTACTCTTTATATTGGGGGTGGGATGTTTGAAAGTGCAAACCAAAATTTAGCTTTAGAAACCATCTATCTTGGTGATTTTTGGAAATTGGATTTAACAACTCACAAATGGACTTATCTTGGGGAAGGTAATTTTGGATCTACTTTTGCCCCTGAAAACCTATTCTCACTGAATACAAAATCTATTCCATACAAAGGTGGTAGTTTGATAATTTATAGAAATTCTATAAATCTCGTTGACATTAAAAACAATAGTTTTACCAATTTTCCAAACGCAAACACAAATTTATATTCAGATGTTAGTCGTATTATTTATAATCCCAATAGTGACTTATTTTTGCTTCCTGTAACTAATCACGAGTCGGGTTTCGAGCAATTTAGTTTTATTAGCGCTGCAAATTTTATTGGTATGGCCGAAGTCTCAAAACAACTTTACAAACCAACCTCTAATTATTTATATTTGATAATCGGTTTGGGGATATTTTTAATTATCATCATCATCTTGAAACCCATAAAATTGACTAAAAATAAATTATTATATAGTTTAGGTCAAATACAAAACGAACTTAATGATGAAGAATTTAAAATTTTTAAATTCATTTTAGATCAACATCCTCAACCAGTAACATTTCCAAATATTCTTAACTTTTACGAACCTTCGCTATCCTACGAATCAAGGATAAAAAAACTCAGATTAACACTAACAAGAATAGACGAGGTTAGTAGTAAGTACGCAAAAAGAAAAGTTTTATTTTTTTCAAAGAACAAAAATGATAAAAGAATTAAACAGGTTTCTTTTTTAGACATTCCTGAATAATCACCCTACAAAATTTGTAATATGTTTCGAACACAGTTCAATTAATTTTTTAAAGAGTATTGAACAGCTTTTAGCTAGTTTTCATTTCTTTAGGCACTAATGGATTCATAATTTTAAACCAAAGTGGCGGAATGAAACTCAAGAGAATAGAAGCGGGGTATCCCAAAGGTAAGGTAGGGCTTTGTTCATAACTGTTTAGAAGTTGGTATTTTTTAGAGGATTTAAAGTGGTGATCGCTATGTCTTGTGAGCTCATACAAAACAATTCTCCCAATATTAAAATTAGAATTCCAAGAATGATGCGGTTGGACACGTTCGTACCTTCCTGAGGGCGTTTTAAATCGTCTCAATCCATAATGCTCGATATAATTGATGCTTTCTAAAAACAGAAAAGACACCACCCCAATACCGACGGCAAATAGCATGACATCAAGTGAAAAGAAATAGAACACTCCAAATAGATAGATGGGTTGTATTAAATGATACCATAGCATGTCATTTTTCACAGAAATAAATGAGCAGTTTTTAGATTTTAAGAGGTTCGTTTGACGCTTCCAAGCATCTATATATTGTTTTGTAACAGAGGTAATCCAAAACGAAAATACTGTTTGGTTGTATTTAGCTGTTGCACCATCATCTGGAGTCGCAACATTCATGTGGTGGCCAAAGTTATGCTCTATATAAAAATGCATATACAGGCAGGGCATATACAGGCATTTACTCATAAATCTTTCGAAGTAAGGGGTTCTATGTCCTAGTTCGTGCGCTACATTAATGGCGTTCGTTGCTAATAAAATTCCTGCTGAAAGACCGAGTCCAATCAGCTCATAAGCAGCGTATTCTTGTGTTTGAACTTTTGAAAAAACAAGCCACAAAAGACCAAATACGATGGGTAAATTTAAATATAGCATGATATCGAAAATCCATTTGGATTTTTTGTTATTCACTTCATCTTTGGATAGATTTTTAGATTGACTTCCAGTTATGAGGTCTAGAAAAGGAAGTATTATAAAAGCGTAAATAATGGAAGTGTACGTTCCTATGCCCACGGATTCAAATGAAATGAATGCTGAAAGTGGTACGGTATAGGCAAAAAGGTATTTTAAGTCTTTCACATCCTAAAGGTAAAAAAAATAAATTAAAAACTATTTTTTCCACAAGCTGACTTGACCGTTTATTACGTCAACAAGCCTTTTATTACATCAATTAGCCTTTCGTTACATTAAGCTAGTGTATTACCTCTAAGCTACCTTTCTTTGTTGATAAATACATGAAATGAAAACACTTTATCCTAATAGATTTAAAGTGCTTCTAATGCTAATTAAACCTCAAATTCGAATGAAAAAATTTACACTATTTTTATTTTTTATTGGAGGGCTTGTGTCAATGCAAGCTCAAGATCGAACATCAACACATTCAATAAATGACACTCACAAAGGACTAATTTTAAAATTAGGACTAAATTTAGTTGACAGTTCAGGGGGGCAGAATCCTTTTGAATTCCTAAGCATTTTTGATGAAATGGCATTCTCGGAAAACTATAATATTGAACTTGAGTATAGGTTCAGTAATTCCTTTAGTTTGTCTGCTGGCTGGAGTAGAAACAAATGGAAAGCTAATAAAGGAAGAATTGATCATTCAATTGTAAGTTCTGATATCAAATACTCAGCGATCGATGTTGATTTAAAATACTATTATGATGAAGCTTTTGGAGGTTGGTTCGACCGTAATGATTGGTTCGACCTTTACCTTCATGGGGGCGTAGGGAGTGTTTCTCAACACGATAATACTAGTATGTCTATGAATGCCGGCTTAGGATCGAACGTTTGGTTTTCTGAACGTTTTGGATTTAATTTTAATGGCTCAGCAAAGTTCTTTCCTGAAAGTGGGGATAATTTACTCAGTTCTAATCACTTTCAGTATTCGGCCTCTTTAATGTATCGATTTGGTAGTAATGATAAGAACAAAGATGATGATAATGATGGGGTTAAAAACAAGGACGATGACTGTCCAAATGTAGCTGGAGTTGCTGATAATAATGGTTGTCCAGAAGAGGTGAACGACAGTGACGGAGATGGCATACCCGATGCTATTGATAACTGCCCTAATGAATATGGAACAGAAAATGGCTGTCCAAAAGAAGAAGAAACTGAAATGATCGTAGAGGTTGATACCGATGGAGATTCAGTTATAGACTCAGAAGATAACTGTCCTAATGTAAAAGGATTACCAACAAATAACGGATGTCCACCACCAGATAGTGATAACGATGGGATTATTGATTTGGAAGATAAATGCCCAACAGTTCCAGGAATTGTAGCCAATAACGGATGTCCTTTCGAGGAAATAAAGGTTGGTACTGCAGACACAAGTTTGAACAGAAAGTTTAGAGAAATTTTGTTTGACTCAGAGAACCCTAATTTTAGACAAGATTCATACCCGATTTTAATGAAAGTTGCTGAAATGTTAAAGCAGCATCCAGAAGCTAAATTTAAAATTGAAGGTCACGCAGATAGTACAGGTTCTTACGTTTTCAATAAACGTCTGTCTCAAACCAGAGCCAATGCAGTTCGTAGTTATTTGATAAGTACTGGTATTCCTTCAGAAAACCTAGTCACTGAAGGGTTTGGTGAAACAAAACCGATAGCTTCAAATTTAACCAAAGAAGGACGTCGTCTTAACAGACGAGTAGAAATTATTAGGATAAAATAAATTAATTAGTGCACATCACCTCTTTTTTTAAGAGTTGAGGGTTCATTTTAAATGCTACAGAAACCCTATAATTTCTGTAGCATTTAAAAACCAAAACGTGGGGGCGAGCACTAATTTTAGTTAACTGTTTTAATTATGACTGAACTATTTACTTTTTTTACCCTTTTGAGATTTACTACAAGAACTTGGATGAATGATATATTAATCTCACATTCAATATTTTTAAAACCAATAAGTCTCGCTCCAATTATTTGTTTAGTTTTTCTGGTCTTTGGGATTACTTTTTTTACTGCTCAATGGTTGATCCCTCAAGCAATTCGATTTGCACATCGGTTTCAATTAGTTGATCGTCCTAATTTAAGAAAAACTCATATAAATCCCACACCTGTTTTGGGAGGGCTTAGTATATTTACGAGTGTTGTATTTGCATTTTCTCTTACCTATATATTGTTGTACCGCTACCTTAATATCGATTTAGATTTTAAAATAGTTTTTGGTTTGTTTAGTGCTGTTTCGCTGATGGGGTTTTTTGGGCTTAAAGATGATATTTTTGAGGTTAATCCTATCGAAAAAGTAATTTTTCAAATCATAACAGCTCTTTTTGTAATCATTTCTTGTGAAATCCGAATACATAACTTTGAGGGTCTATTTGGAATATATGAACTCCCAACTCTTTTTAGTTATGTTTTTTCTGTATTTGTATTTGTAATTGTTGTGAATGCTTTTAATCTAATTGATGGGATTGATGGTTTGGCAGCTTCAGTAGGTTTAATTAGCACCCTATGCTTTGGAATCTTTTTCTTTTTAAATGATTTATTGATTCAATCTCTTATTATGTTCTGTTACTCAGGGGCATTGACTTCTTTTTTAATTTTCAATTTTAAAAAACGAATGTTTTTAGGAGATAACGGCTCAATGAGTTTAGGAGTGGTTATTGCTTTTGGTGTTTTTTCTGTTATTACAGCGACTCATAACTCCAACCTTATTGGTGAAACAGGGTATTTTATTAACAACGCAAGTGTCATTGTTTTAGCATTAATAAGCTTCCCATTATTAGATACTATGCGCATATTTTGTATTCGATTGATGAAAGGGAAAAGCCCATTTATGCCTGATAGAAATCATTTACACCACCATCTAATCGATTTAAATTTTTCTCATTTTGAAAGTACCCTTTTAATTGTGGTTTATACAATCATTATTACTGGAATTGCTTTGGCATTAAGATCTTGGGATATCACAAGTCATTTCTTTGGAATGTTATTTTTATCCTCTTCTATTTATCTTATTAAAAGAATGTCAAAAAGACGCCTATCACACAAAAATAATTTTAAAGCCTAACCGATTATGACGCCTAAACAACCGTTTATTACACGAAAAAGCCTCTTGTTACATAGCCGTAGGTTACTTTATGTAAGAGACGTACTTTGTGCTCCGAAACTCAACAAAAACCTGAAATTTAACATAAATAAGAACAACATAATGAAAAAATTTACTTTACCAATTTCAGTATTCACCCTCTGTTTTAGCCTGACTGTTTTTGCCCAAGATTTAAAAGTGGCGTCTGGTGGTGAAATGTATATTTCCCCCACAGCATTTGTTCATGTGTCAAGTAATTTAGACATTGACTCAAGTGGAGACTTAATAATGGATTCTGTATCCGATGATTTTTCTGACCTTTATGTTGTTGGAACCTCAACGGGTCATGCAGAATACCGTCGTTTTACGGCCTCCTCCGCGACGAGAGATTTAGTGTCGCCACCCGTTAGCGGTCAAGCTTTTAATGCATTTGCTACTGATAACTCTGGGAAAATTGCCGAAGGAACCATTACCTCTGGAAATCTAATGTATGGACCTTTCGATAAGTCTACGGGATTATATGTAGAATATGCAGCCTCAGATGTTACGTCCCTTGATTCAAAAAAGGGGTATCGTGCAGGGACTGTTCTGGGGGAAACATTAGCTTACAAAGGAACTGTTAATACATCTGATGTCAGTATGGCTATTACTCTAACACCAGGTGCCCCATACAGAAGTACTAATCTTGTTGGAAATCCTTTTACAACCCATGTTAACGCTGGAGCAATTGTGACTGCATTGGACAGTAGTTCTGCTATTGATGCATCCTATGCTGCTATTTATGGATATAAAGGTTCTTCAACTTCAGATCCTAATACTTGGAAAATTATCAATAGTCTAAGTTCTGCCGAATTAATTACGCCCGGACAAGGGTTTATTTTAATATCGAGTACTGCAGGTGGAAGTTTTACATTTCCAGAAGCAGCAAGACGTGTAAGTACTGCGGTTCAAGATGATTTTATTGCTGGACGACAATCAACGAGTCAACATTCACATTTTAAGTTGAGGTTAACTAAAGGGACTGATATAAATGAAACCTCTCTTTATTTTATTGACGAAAACGCAACGCGAGGCTTGGATGTGACTTATGACGCAGGGTCACTAGGTTCTAGTATTGGAACACATTTAGTAGAAGACTCTCAGGGAATTAACATGGGAATACAAGTGCTTCCTACAGAAGACTTGACGGCTACCGATTATGCGATCCCTGTTGAGGTGAGTGTTGCAGCAGGTCAGCAAGCAACTATTAGTGTGAACGAATTAAATGTGCCTGCGGGAACGAAATTCTATTTAGACGATGCAGAATTAAACATTCAAACCTTGATAACTTCAAACGATTATACGTTTACACCTTCCTCAGCCTTGAGTGGTATTGGACGCTTTTATTTACGAACCAATTCAAGTACTTTTTCAAGTCCTTCAAATGCTCTCAACTCCGTTGAAGTTTTTTCTTTAATATCTGAAAAGAAATTAGTAGTTCAGGGACAATTAAGAAATGACTCTGTATTAAAAATATATGATGTAAGAGGTCGCTTAATTGAAACGCATTCATTGGGTGCCTCTCAAACAAAACATGAGATTGATGTATCTTCAATTAGTTCTGGTGTGTACGTCATTAATCTAAACAATAAAAATCAAACTAAAACAACTAAACTAGTTATCAATTAAAGAACAGCGTACAACCTTTGAGTTTTATATGTTTTCTACTATCAAATTTTAACCCATCATGAAAAAATCTAATAATACAAATAATAATCAGATTACTCGTAAAGAAGCCCTTTCTAAAATGGGTAAGTATGCAGCGTTGACCGCCATAGGAACGTTTATAGCTTTAAACCCAAGAAAATCTCAGGCCTTATCACTGCCTCCTCCTCCTCAAGAAGATAATATTTTTGAATAAACTCAAAGTAGATTTACTAATATATGTCGTATTGAAAAAAGCATTATACTAATTTTTAGTATAATGCTTTTTTTATGACTTTAATAAGGGGATGGTAAGAGTAACAGTCGTACCATTATCTGATGTTATTTCGAATTTTATAGGGCTTTTATAAAGTAATGAAGTTGTCTTTATAACGTCTTTAGTAATATCCATTCCGTGTAATTTTTCTGAACTTATCTTCTCTGTGTTAATCCCTACGCCATTGTCTTTCACACAAATCAACAAACAATTATTTTCTATTTGATGTGTAAGAGAAATCATCCCTTTATATTTAACTTTTTTAAAAGCGTGATTTACGCAGTTCTCTAAAAAAGGTTCTATAATTCCTGGAGGAACTTTCCACCCTTTGATAATAGGGTCATTGAGTTCCATAAATTCACATTCAAACCGGTCTGAAAAACGCAACAGTTCTAAATACATATAATCTTTACAAATATTATATTCTGACTGATAGGTTACTAGATCTTTACCCATATTATCAAGTGTAGATCGTAAGAGTGTTGCCATTTTGGTAAGTGCATTGGAAGCGTTTTCAACATCTTTTTTGGCAATAAAATAATTAATAACAGATAATGCGTTAAATGTGAAATGAGGCTTAAACTTTGACCTCAGCACATCAACTTTCATTTTTTCGTTCTTATATTCCAAAGACTCTCTTTGTTTTAAACTCTGAAAATAAAAAAACATAAAAACAGTTAGAACTAAGAAAAAGCCAAGGGCAACAGAGGTTATTAATTTTTGTATTTTAAGGTCATTTTTAACCTGTTCTTTTTCTAGTTTTTCGGCTTTCTTTTTAGTTTTTCCGTCTAAGTCTGTGACGTTTTTCATGAACCTTAAGTACTTTTCAATTATAAGTAATTGTTCATCGCGTTGCTGTTGTTTAAAGGAATTTAATTTAGTGTTGTAAAATCTGAATGAATTTAAATCTCCACTGAGAGTTTTAAGATCAACAATAGCCTCCAAACATTCATTAAGTTGATACGTGTTTTTAGTGTCTTCGAAATAGCTCAATGCCTTAAGATACATTTTTTCTGCCTTGTTATAGCGACGATCTAAAACATACCGATGTCCCATGTTGAGGTATAGAATGTGTTCGTTTAAACGATTTTTTCCTTTAAATTTTTCTAATAAAACAGGGTATAAGCTATCTACTTTGGAGAGTTGTAAATTATTTCGATACGCTACCAATAGTTCATGAGTATTTTCACTTTCTTTAGCATGAATCAATTCTTTTTTATGATCATTTTGAGATCGGTACCACCTAGTTAATATTAAATTCTTTTTTTGTTTTGGTAGGTTGTATGTATTTAGATAAAAAAATAGACTATCATTATGTGTTTTTTCTAAATAGTAGAGTCTATGATTTTGATGCAACGTGATATCGCTATCATTCAAAGGAATCGTTTTTAGAATCTCCAAATAGCGATTAAAATAATACTTACTAATTTCTAAATCTGATTTTGAAGGTTTATGTCTAGACAAATGGTATTTACTCATATTTAGATAGCAAAAAATAAGAAGTTTAGGGTGGCTTTTTAAGAATTCATATTCTTTAACCATAAAGTCTTCTAAAATACTGGTTATTTGAAAAATATCTACAGAGTTCTTATTTTTTTCTATTTGCTGAAATGTGAGATCTACATAAAGAGAATCTTGTTTTAAAGACCAAGCTTCTTCTCTTAAAACATTGAATATGCTATCAGAGTTTTGACTGTTTTGAGTTTGGATTATTGTATTTACTCTCTCAATAAACGCAGCTTTTGAGTTAGATTGTTGGGCATTTATACAATTTGTACAGGCGGTTAATAAGCTAATAATTATTACTGCCCAAGTCAATCTTGTAAATCTTCTTACATAATACATTTATATCAAATATTCTATCGAAAGTTACACAATTATATTTAAGAATACATCGTAATTTTAGTTTTATATCAGTTTAGTGTGTTTGATCTTAATTTTCGGAATATTTTCACTATATTTGTAGAAAAACCTATTTATTTAAAGTAAATTATATATTTTTCAATTGTCTTTTAGATTGTTTTTTATGTGTTATTAGAGTTATTAAATTATGCCCTATTAAAGTATCATGTCCAACATTAGCACAATTATAGTCGATGATGAAATCAAAAACAATGAATTATTAAATATTTATTTAGATAAATATTGTCCAATAATTGATGTAATAGCCGTCTCTACATCCGTTCAAGAAGCAATCCTCGTTATTAACGATTTGCAACCAAAACTCATTTTTTTAGATATTGTGATGCAGGATGGCACTGGTTTCGATGTGATTGAAGCAATTGAATATGAAGATTACTCAGCAGTATTTATAACAGCTTTTCAAGAATATGCAGTAACGGCCTTTAAATTTAATGCTATTGATTTTCTTTTAAAACCAATTGACCCAAAAGATTTGATGGCAACAGTCAAAATAGTTGAAGAGAATCTTAAAAACAAACTGTATACGACCAACCCTCAAATAAAATCGACAAAAACATCTATTGAAGTCAAAACTTCGGATTACAACTTTATTGCAATTCCTTCCACAAAAAAAATAGACTTCATTAAAATAGACAATATCTTATATTTTGAATCAAATGGAAGATACACAATAATTCACCTTACTGATAATTCAACCTTCTTTGTCTCTAAAAACATAGGAGAATATGACAAGATTTTAGCTCCAAAGTTTTTTTTCAGAATCCATAAAAAGTACTTAATAAACCTTAAGTATATTATTAATATCAATAATTCAGATGGAAGCAACTGTCAACTTTTAGGAGATATTATATTGCCCGTTGCTAAACGAAGAAAAGATGATTTAGTTTCCTTTTTAAATATCAGGTAATTTTTATTTTCGAAACACTCTATATGACCAGCCCTAATAGTTATCCATCCTTTTGATTAGCTCAAACTTCAAATTTTCATTATCTTGGGCCTTTCTTTTTACTATGAGGATTATTAAGTATATTTTAGTTTTAGTAGTCACTTTCGAGATCTCTGCTCAAGAGCATCCCCCTGTAATGACCTATAATCCAGACGCCTATGGTGCTCAAAATCAAAACTGGAGTATTTCTCAGACCTCTGATCAAACCATGTATTTTGCCAATAATTCTGGATTATTGGAGTATGATGGCATGAATTGGAACAGTTATCCCGTGCCAGATAATTCTATTGTAAGATCTGTAAAGGCAATTGGCGACCTAATTTACACAGGAAGTTACATGGATTTTGGAGTCTGGAAACGAAATAATAAAAGCATCTTAGAGTACACCTCTTTAGTAGATCAGTTTGAGATTGAACTTGCCGAAGACGAACAGTTTTGGGATATTATTAAACTAGATAATTGGTTAATATTTCAATCTCTTTCTAGAATTTATTTAGTTAATGAACTAACAAAAGAAACAACGTTTATAGAATCCGATTATGTCATCTCAAATATATTTGAGGTGGAAGGCGTATTATTTTTCAACCAGTTAAACAAAGGAATATACAAAATACTTGACGGGACTGTAGAGCTTGTTAGCGATGACCCAAGATTGAAATCTGGGAATATTGCTGGCTTAATTGAACATAAAGATCAACTCCTAGTAATGACAGCATCTAATGGTTTTTATTTCTTGAAAAACAAGAAACTAACACCATGGAAAATAGATCCTAAAGTAAATTTGAATTCACTTACAATTTATAGTGCTACCAAGTTAAGTGACAACAGTATTGTGATTGGAACTGTGTCAAATGGACTTTATCATTTAGACCCACAAGGCATACTTAAATACGACCTTAATTTTGAGAAAGGCCTCAGTAATAATACGGTATTATCGGTTTTTGAAGATTATCAAAATAACTTATGGTTAGGACTCGATATTGGGATCAGCCACATAAATCTTTCCTCTCAATTTGTTGTTTATAATGATACAAAAGGTGCCATTGGAACAGTTTATACTTCTGTATTATTTGAAGATCATTTGTACCTAGGCACTAACCAAGGACTGTTTTATAAACGTAGAGATACAAAGTCTGACTTTACTTTTATTGAAGGCACAAATGGTCAGGTGTGGAACCTTAAAGTCATTGATAACCAGATTTTTTGTGGACACGATCGCGGAACCTTACTAATTAAAAATAAAAAATTACAGTACAGTATAAATCAATCGCTTGGTTCATGGGACTTTAAACCTCTAAAAGAGAATCCAAATATCATATTACAAGGAAATTATAACGGATTAAGTCTTTTGGAGAAGAAACAAGGGAAGTGGCGTTTTAAAAACAAAATTAAAGGGTTTGATATATCAAGTCGTTTTTATCAATACATAGGAAAACATATATACGTTAACCATGAATTAAGAGGCTTATACGAACTCACCTTAAATAATGATTTGACAGCAGTTTCGAAAGTTTCAATCAAGACGCCGATGACCGAGGGGAATGGCTCAAACTTCATTAAATTCTCTAAAAACTATTACTACACATCCTCTGAAGACGTTTATAAATTTAACTCTACAGATAAATCATTTACAGAATCAAAACCTTTCAAAGAAGTTTTAAAGGATTTTTCAACACGAACAACCATTATGGATGTCAAGGACTCTGAAGGTCTTAAGTGGTGCTTTGCCGATGATAACATCTTAATAATTAGTGCGGGGAGCGTAACACAAACACCAAAAGTTGAAATAATTCCAGTTGCAATATCAAACTTTAAAAAAGTTGTCTCTGGTTTTGAAAACCTTACAAAAATTGGCACAAATCAATACCTTTTAGGATCTGCCTATGGTTATTTTATTTTCAACTCAGATACTCCAAAACCGAATCATCTTTATAATTTAAAAATAAATTCTGTTCAGGCTAGTAAAATTAATGAAGATAAATTCCAACTCGATTCTACAAATCCAATAATGCTAGACTCTGAAAGTAACAATATTTATATAAACTACAGTATTCCACACTACGACAACATTGTTAGTAAAAAATATTCTTACAAATTAATAGGATGGTCCGACGCTTGGTCTGATTGGCAATCGGATTCATATCAAGTATTTGAAAACCTTCCCTATGGAAGTTATGAATTTAAAGTTAAAGGCAAAATAGGCAACTCCGAAACACTCAATGCCGCCTCCTATTCCTTTGTAATTGATCGGCCTTGGTACCTTTCAAATACGGCAATAACAATCTATGTAATTATCTTTATTGTTTTGTGGATTCTAATTCATAACCTATACAGAAGTTATTACAGAAAACAACAACAACAACTTCTTCAAAAATCTCAGGAACAACTCGCACTCAAAGAGCTTGAAACCTCTCAAAAATTCATGCAGTTAGCAAACGAGAAACTAAAACTCGATATTGAAAGTAAAAACAGAGAACTAGCCGTTTCTACAATGAGTTTGATTAAAAAGAATGAGTTCTTAAACAGTATCAAAACTGAACTGAAAGAGAAAGATAATCAACAGGACATTAAAAAAGTGATTCGAATTATCGACAAGAATTTAAACAATACAGATGATTGGAAACTATTTGAAGAAGCGTTTAACAATGCCGATAAAGACTTCCTCAAACTTATTAAAGAAAAACATCCAGTACTCACCCCTAACGACCTTCGTTTGTGTGCTTATCTGCGTCTAAACCTATCCTCCAAAGAGATAGCACCACTACTAAATATCTCTCCGCGAAGTGTTGAAGTCAAACGATACAGATTGCGAAAAAAAATGGATTTACCACACGAATCTAGCTTAACAAATTATATTTTAGAAATATAACAACCCCTACAACTCTCTTTTTTACCTATACATACCCCCTACAAAAATCTAGTTTTTGTTGTATTCTTACATATATTATAGATTTCAAAATCATCAATTACAACCTATAAAAGTAATTTTTCAATAAATTTCATATACTTTTTTTGAGGTGTATATTATTTGTAGCGGTTAATTTTACGGAATTAGCAATTAGTTATCGTAAGTTTATAAAAAACTAATACAAATCAATATTTATGAGAAAAATATTTTATTCCGTACTGATGACTTTGGCGTTTGCTTTTACAGCATCTGCTCAAAATACAACAGTAAGCGGGACAGTAAAATCAAGCGCTGACGGGCTCCCTCTTATAGGAGTTAACGTTATTGTCAAGGATACAAGCAATGGCGCTGTATCTGATTTTGATGGAAATTTTACCATCACAAACGTTCAACCAAATGCGACTTTAGTTTTCACCTACATAGGGTTTCAAACTAAAGAATTATCAGCATCGGCAAACATGAATGTTTCACTAGATGAAGACAACGAAACTCTAGACGAAATTGTTGTGATTGGGTACGGCACACAAAAGAAAAAGGAAGTCACAGGAGCTGTTACAGTTTTAGGATCCAAAGCAATTGAGAAACTAAATCCTGTTAGAGTTGAACAAGCCTTACAAGGCCAAGTGGCGGGTGTCAATGTAACCTCTGGTTCAGGTTCGCCTGGTGCCGGTTCAAACATTCGAATTCGTGGAGTCTCTACAAACGGAGACAGTGCACCTTTAATTTTAGTTGACGGGATTAGAGTAGGAGACTTATCTGCTATCAACCCAGGCGACATTAAAAGCATTAATGTATTAAAAGATGCAACCGCAGGTATTTATGGGGTTCAAGCCGCAAATGGGGTCATCTTAATTACAACCAAATCAGGAAGAAAAAATGCTGAACTAAAATTTCAATTTGATTCTTACACAGGGATTCAACAGACGAGTAAAAAATTGGACTTATTAAGCCCAACAGATTTTGCGATTTACGTAAATGATGCCGTTGACGATCCTTTAAACCCAGAGTTTTATGTGTACCCACAAACGGGTACGGATTGGCAAGATGAGGTTTTTGAAACTGCAATCATATCAAATGTGAACTTGAGTGCCAGTGGTGGTACAGAAAAATCAGCCTACTCTTTTGGAGTGTCTTATTTAGATCAGGACGGTATTGTAGGTTTAGGAAAATCTAATTTTAGCAGACTCACTGCACGATTAAATTATCAATACAACATCTTAGATAATTTAAAACTAACAGCAACAGCACTGCATACAGTATCAGAAAAAAACAACCTCCCAGAAGGAGGTATTGGAGCAGTCTTATACAACGCAGTCAATATCAATCCAAACTTAGCAACAACGGATGCTGACGGAAACTATTCCTTAGTTGAAGACATCAGACAGATAGAAATTATCAACCCTTTAGCACAAGTAGAAAACTCTTACAACACGGCTCGTGTTGATAAAATAAGTGCAAGCTTAGGAGTCGATTATACGTTCTTAGATAAATTCACAGTAAGTTCTAAATATCAAATGAATCATGCCAATGTAAGAGATGATATCTTTAGACCTGAAGTGAATTATGGACCTAGTAGAGGTGCGAATTTAATAGGAAATGAAGTTGTGGACCATGGTGCAGATTATGACGATTACATTTGGGATAACTATATAACGTATGAAAATACGTTTAACGAAAAACACAATCTAACTGTTTTATTAGGAGCCTCTCTTTCGCATGAAGAAGGAGAGTTTTATGGCTATCAAGGATCAACTACGATAGCAACCAACAATCCAGACCAAACTATTGCAGACATGGAGGTTATAAACCCACGTTTTATTCCTTCTGAAATAGCCATTGGTAACAATGTTTTTGAAAAAAATCTTTCATCAATATTTACAAGAGTGCAGTATAACTACAAAGAAAAATATTTACTCTCAGCAGTCATGAGAAGAGATGGTTCATCTGCATTTGGACCAAATAATAAATACGGATATTTCCCATCAGGATCTGTGGGGTGGAATGTTTCTGAAGAGGAATTCTTAAAAGATAGTTCTTGGATCAATAATTTAAAAGTAAGAGCAAGTTACGGAGTTATTGGAAATGATAAAATCCGATTGTTTGGATATACCTCTCTTTTAACAGGAGAAGCAACTTACGATCCAGGAAATGCAAATGGAATTTCTGACTTACTAAATGGTGTTGCCATTGGTCTGATTGGAAACCCAAACATTAAATGGGAAGAGCAAGTATCTAAAAACCTTGGTTTTGATACCTCTTTATTCAACAATAAACTATCCATCTCTGCTGATATGTATTCCAAAGTAACAGAAGATCTACTCATTGCCCCAGACGGTTCTGGGTTATTAGGAGCAGCAGCTCCAGGTTCAGCCCTACCAATCGTCAATGCTGGTTCGGTTGAAAACAAAGGAGTAGAGTTTAGTATCAACTACAATGACAGCCTTAGCGAAGACTTTAACTTTAATGTTGGGTTTAATTTCACAACGCTACAAAACGAAGTTTTGTCTGTTGATGTCGGAGGAAACGGAATTGTAAATGGCGGAGAATTTGGAGTTGGTATTAGCCAAACAACCTCTCGTATGCAAGCAGGGATGCCAATGGGGTATTTCTATGGCTACCAAACAAACGGGATATACCAAACACAAGCAGAAATTGACGCTTTAAACGCGAATGCTCCTGCAGCTGCCATAGATGGACAATATCATGATGGTGTCGCACCAGGAGATTTAAAATTCGTAGATACAAATGGCAACGGTTATATTGATCCAGATGATAGAACAAATCTTGGAGATCCTTTAGCGGATATTACAATGGGCTTTAACATCGGTTTTACGTATAAAAATATTGATTTCAGTGCCAATGCATTTGCTTCTATCGGAAATGACATGGTAAGAGATTACGAGCGTAAAGATTTATACGCCAACAGAGGAACCTATATGCTAGACAGATGGCAAGGAACAGGAACAAGCAATACAGTGCCAAGAGCTGTGGCTGGTGCATCTGTAAATACTGATTTATTCTCAGATTTTTATGTAGAAGACGCATCGTTCTTACGTTTACAAAACGTTCAAATAGGCTATTCTTTCAATGCTAAAGTATTATCCAGCCTCGGATTAGATAAATTCAGAATTTATCTTTCAGGAAACAATCTATATACCCTTACAGATTATTTAGGTTACGATCCTTCAGCAAGCAACGGAGCCCCAATAGGTTCTGGTATCGACAAAGGCTTCTACCCTGTAGCAAGCTCATACCTTTTAGGTATTAATTTAAACTTTTAATAATTATACTATGAAAAAAATATTCAAAACAGTAATGGTATTCTCACTTGTGTTTTTTACAGCATGTGACGATTATATTGAAGTAGAACCGATTGGTCCAGATGCGGACAACTACTTCAACAATGAGCAAGAATATGAAAGCGCGTTAATTGGAGCTTACGACATGTTACAATCCTCTTTTTGGAATGTATTACTTGGAGTCGCAGCATCCGATGATTACGCTGCGGGTGGAGATTCGTTTAACTACGATCAACCCACCATACAAAATGTGAATCAAATGATTCATACACCTTCTGACAACAATCAATTAAGAGACATTTGGAACTTAATGTATGCAGGTCTAAACAGAGCAAACTACTTATTAGAATTTAAAGACAAAACAGATTTTAGTGGGAGGGAGCAAATCATTGCACAAGCATACTTTTTAAGAGCCTATTATGCGTTTGAGTTAGCCAAGCATTTTGGAGACATTCCCTTAAAGGTAGAAACGCGTGGCGGAGTCAATAGAATTGCAGATCAACGTATAATTATTGGTGAGCAATACGACATCAACAGAGTTGGTAGTATTTCGGCCGTTTACAGTTTAATTGAAGAAGACTTAAAAGAAGCCATTCCTAATTTGCCAGTCGTACAAAGTGATGTTTATAAGGTAACAAAAGGCGCTGCACAAGCCCTATTAGGAAAAGTATATTTATACCATGGAACCTTCGACGATGATAAGTTTGCAGATGCAGCATCTGCATTCTCAGACGTTATTGGAAGCTCGCAGTACAGTTTAAAAACCGGGGACGATTATCTAAACCTATTTGAAACCAGTGCTGAAAATGGTTCAGAATCTGTCTTTGAAATCCAATATACCGGAGTAGAGCCAGCAGGATGGGATTGTATCATATGTAGTGAAGGAAGTTATTTCCCTAAATTTTGTGGTCCAAGATCGCCTTATGATAATTCAGAATTTGTAACAGGATGGGGCTTTTGCTTGCCATCACAAGAATTATACGACCTCTACGATGAGGACGACGCCAGAAGAGATGTTACGATTTACGATTTAAGAGATCAGCAAGACTCCTATTCTCAAGGAAGAGACGATACAGGACTATTCAATAAAAAATACATCCCACGTAAAGCCGATGATAGAGCAGGATCAGATCCTTTAAATTTTGCAAACAATTACCGTTCTATTCGTTATGCCGATGTCTTATTAATGGCGGCGGAAGCAGATGCCCAAAGTGGAGGCGCCAATGCTGAAACCTATTTAAACCAAGTCAGAGCCAGAGCTTACGGAAACAACAGTCATGACTATACAGCAGCTGAAGGTGATATACTGGAAGCTATTTATTCAGAAAGACGTAAAGAGCTAGCAGGAGAAGGACACCGTTTCTTTGACCTTGTTAGAACTGGTCAAGCCGCGGCTGCAATTCCTGGATTTACAGCCAACAAAAATGAAGTATTCCCGATTCCTTTGATCGAGCTAGAACTAGCCAACGCAGTAGAAAGATGGGGACAAAACCAAGGATATTAAAAATTATTAACTCAAAAAATTAAAAAAATGAAATTATTAAAAAACGGAATGTATCTGATATTAGTGCTTTTATTAAGCACGACGATCTCTTGTCATGAAGATGACGATATGACAAACACCATTGGAGGTTTAGATTTTGTAATTGCAACTCTAAACGCTGACGGAAATAGAACAGGGGTACTTGCCTCAACAGTTCCAGGTGACAACAGAGTAGTATATACGGTTGATTTTGGAGCAACTGCCGATGACGACACAGATGTATATCAAACAAGCGGTCCAATGGTAATTCATAATTATCCAAATGAGACAGCCACTTATACGATTACTGTTACGGCCTCTTTTCCAGGACAAGAAGACGTGTCTATTAGTAAAGAACATACAGTAACCATAGTAGAAGCACCACCAACTGGAGATGCTTTAACAGGAACATGGAGATTAGCTCCTGAAGCAGGTGCAATTGGAGTTGGTCCAGAATTGGACAATATTTCTTGGTGGTCAAACACAACCGACGATTTGACAACAAGAGCGTGTTTATTTGATGATGAATATATATTTGGTGCAGACGGTTCGTTCCAGAATGTTCTTGGAGCAGATACTTGGGTTGAAACTTGGCAAGGTGCAGCAGCAGAAGGGTGTGGAGCACCAGTGGCTCCTCATGATGGAACAGCTGAAGCTACTTACGAATACAGCGGATCAACCGTTACAATTAATGGAGTTGGCGCTTATTTAGGCTTGGCTAAAGCAGTCAATGGCACACAGCTCACAAGTCCAGCAAATGCACCAGACTCAGTTACATATATGGCGGCACTTTCAGCTGATGGGCTTACCTTAGAGTTAGACATCGAATTTGAAGATGGAGGACACTGGTCGTTTAAACTTGTAAAAGATGCCCCTCCAGCACCTTCAGCACTTGATGGAACATGGAGATTAGCGCCAGAAGCAGGTGCACTTGGAGTAGGTCCAGAATTAGACAATATTTCTTGGTGGTCAAACACTTCAGATGATGTGACAACAAGAGCATGTTTATTTGATGATACCTATGTATTTAATACAGACGGTTCGTTCCAAAATGTTGTCGGATCAGAAACTTGGGTTGAAACTTGGCAAGGTGCAGCAGCAGAAGGGTGTGGCACACCGGTTGCTCCACACGATGGAACAGCATCAGCGACCTATTCGTATGATGAAGCAGCAGGAACCATTACTCTTAATGGAACTGGCGCTTATTTAGGTTTGGCTAAAGCAGTCAATGGCACACAGCTTACAAGTCCAGCAGATGCCCCAGACTCAGTTACGTATATGGCGGCACTTTCTGAAGATGGAAACACCTTAGAATTAGACATCGAATTTGAAGATGGAGGTCACTGGTCGTTTAAACTTGTAAAAGATGTAATCCCAGAAGGTGTTGAAGGTACTTGGAAATTAGCACCAGAAGCAGGTGCACTTGGAGTAGGTCCAGAATTGGACAATATTTCTTGGTGGTCAAACACTTCAGATGATGTGACTACAAGAGCATGTTTATTTGATGATGAATATATATTTAATACAGACGGTTCTTTCCTAAATATTCTAGGATCAGAAACTTGGATTGAAACTTGGCAAGGTGCAGCAGCAGAAGGATGTGGCACACCGGTTGCTCCACACGATGGAACAGCATCAGCTACCTATTCGTATGATGAAGCAGCAGGAACCATTACAATTAATGGAACTGGCGCTTATTTAGGATTGGCTAAAGCAGTCAATGGCACACAGCTCACAAGTCCAGCAGATGCCCCCGATTCAGTTACGTATATGGCGGCACTTTCTGAAGATGGAAACACCTTAGAATTAGATATCGAATTTGAAGATGGAGGACACTGGTCGTTCAAACTAGCAAGACAATAGTTATTTAAAACTCTATTGATTTTATAAATGAACATCCTCCATATATTTTATGGGGGATGTTTAATTTTATATAGGGACTCCAAAACAGTGTGGTGAAATTCACATCAACTTCTTACAGAATGACCATGTTTCAACCCTCAGCAGCCTTTTTATAGACTGGGACGTCGGCAACGTAGTATTTCAATTAATACTACAAAACGGAATGTGAAATCCATACAAGAAGATGGTGAACTTACAGAGTATCCTAAATTTAAAGTATCAAATTAATTAAATTGAAATTAATTAAAAAAATAAAACGAAATTTCATCTTTTTTTTTAAATTTCCTTAAATTCGTAACTATGAAAAACTCAAATACTTTCACTCTTTTTTTTACAATTTTAATAGGGTTAGCTTCAGGAGGCTGTTCTTCTAGTGATGAAAATCAAAACAACACACCTTCTAATCCTGTTGTAATTGAAGGGTCTGGAAATAATGACGTACTAGTCTGGTCTGATGAATTTGATGGTAATGGAGCCATTAACAGCCAATTTTGGAACTATGAAACCGGCGGCGGTGGTTGGGGGAACCAAGAAGTACAAGTTTACTCCACTAGTAGTGCTAATATCGTGAAAGAAAATGGCATTTTGAAAATAACGGCTTTGAAAAAACCGAATGGAACCTATACTTCTGCGCGTATTACAACTCAAAATAAAGTCGATTTTAAATATGCCCGCATTGACATTCGTGCAAAACTTCCTTCTCTAGCGGGGACTTGGCCAGCGCTGTGGATGTTAGGTGACAACTTTTCTAACAGCTCCGTAGGATGGCCTAAATGTGGCGAGATTGATATCATGGAGCAATTCGCAGACAAAACATATGTGCAAGCGACCTGCCATTGGGAACATAACGGATCAACCGCCAGCTATGGACTCCCAACAAATTTAAGTACGCCAACAGCGTTTCATACCTACTCTATAGATTGGAGACAAGGCAGTATCAAAGCGTATGTTGATAATGTTAAATATTTTGAAATGTCAACAAATAACACAATGCCTTTTGATGCGAACTTCTTTTTTATATTTAATGTTGCCATGGGAGGTACTAACGGAGGGACTATTGATCCAAATTTCACATCCGACTCAATGGAAGTAGATTATATACGTGTCTATCAATAAAATGATTAATCAGAGTTTAATAATTGGATTAATATTTTGTTTATTTGGAATACAATCTTGTAAAAAAGTTGACTCCACTACTACAAAAGAACGATCATCGTCTCTATCTTCAGTTGAACATATAGAGCAAAAGGTGACTCGCTTATTAAATCAAATGACCCTTGAAGAAAAGATCGGTCAGATGAACCAATACAATGGCTTTTGGGATCTTACAGGACCTGCACCAAGTAATGGGGATGCCGCCAAAAAATACGAACACCTTCGAAAAGGCTATGTAGGATCTATGCTCAATCTTAGAGGCGTTGAAAATGTTCGCAAAATTCAAAAAATTGCAGTCGAAGAAACCCGCTTAGGAATTCCTTTAATTATTGGATTTGATGTCATTCATGGTTATGAAACCCTCAGCCCAATTCCTTTAGCAGAATCCGCAAGTTGGGATTTAGAAGCCATTAAAAAATCAGCAGAAGTAGCAGCAGAAGAAGCAGCGGCGGCAGGAATAAACTGGACGTTTGCACCCATGGTCGATATTTCCCGCGATGCGCGCTGGGGACGTGTCATGGAAGGTGCCGGTGAAGACCCCTATTTAGGTTCTAAAATTGCGTTTGCGAGAGTGCAAGGATTTCAAGGATCAGATTTATCCCACCACAGCACACTTGCAGCCTGTGCCAAGCATTTTGCGGCCTATGGCTTTGCAGAATCAGGAAGAGAGTACAACACTGCTGATATAGGAACATCAACCTTAAACAATAGTGTTTTTCCACCCTTTCAAGCCACTGTAGATGCAGGAGTAAGAACCTTTATGAACTCCTTTAATGAACTCAACGGGATTCCAGCTACAGGAAACACCTATCTACAAAGAGATATTCTCAAAGGCAAATGGGAGTTTGACGGATTCGTCGTCTCCGATTGGGGCTCTATTGAAGAGATGATTCCCCACGGATATGCAAAAGATAATAAGCATGCCGCTCAAATGGCAGTCAACGCAGGCTCTGATATGGATATGGAATCCTACTTATATGTCAATGAATTAGCAGACTTAGTTCGAGAAGGAACCGTTAAAGAAGCTTATATTGACGATGCTGCCAAACGAATTTTACGTGTAAAATTTGAACTCGGTCTGTTTGATGACCCCTATAAATATTGCGATGCACAACGCGAGAAGGAAGTCATAGGACAACAAGCCTTTCATGAGGCATCTTTGGATATGGCCAAAAAATCGATAGTCCTTTTAAAGAATGAAGACCAACTATTGCCACTCAAAAAACAAGGGCAAAAAATCGCTTTAATTGGAGCCTTAGCATCAGATAAAACAAGCCCTCTAGGAAGTTGGAGAATTGCCGCTAAAGACAACTCGGCAGTATCTGTTTTAGAAGGAATGCAAGCCTATACCGGAAACCAATTAACCTATGCCAAAGGCACCGATGTAAGCCTAGGTAAAACAAAATTTACTGAAGAAGTTAAAATAAATACAACCGATAAAAGCGAATTCACACAAGCCATTGCTGTGGCTAAAAAAGCCGATGTTGTGGTGATGGTATTAGGAGAAATTGGCTATCAAAGTGGAGAAGGTAGAAGCCGTACAGAACTCGGTTTGCCAGGTGTGCAACAAGAGCTTTTAGAAGCTGTTTATAACGTCAATAAAAACATTGTTTTAGTTTTAAACAACGGAAGACCCTTAGTCTTAAACTGGCATCAAGAACATCTCCCCGCAATTGTGGAAGCCTGGCAGTTAGGTACTCAAAGTGGAAATGCAATTGCACAAGTACTTTATGGGGATTATAACCCAAGTGGAAAATTACCAATGAGTTTTCCAAGAGCCGTGGGGCAAATTCCGATCTATTATAACCACAAAAATACTGGTCGCCCTATAATGCCAACTCCTAGCACCGTGTTTTGGTCACACTATCAAGATGTAGAGAATACTCCTCTGTATCCCTTCGGATTTGGATTAAGCTACACGACATTTGAATACAGCGATCTTCAAGCTCAAGTGGTTTCTACTAATGAAGTAAACGTTTCAGTCACACTTAGAAACACCGGAACATTTACAGGGAAGGAAGTTGTACAACTCTATCTCAAAGACCACTATGCAAGTGTTACGCGCCCAGTAAGAGAACTTAAAGGCTTTGAATTGGTCAGTCTTGAGCCAAATGAACATAAAAAAATCTCTTTTAAGCTCACAGAAAAAGAACTTGGCTTTTATAATAATGCCGGCGATTTTGTTCTAGAACCAGGTGACTTTTCAATCTTTGTTGGTGGTGATTCAACCACCAACCTTCAATCTAAAATTACATTATAATGATTACACGAGTACTACTTACACTGTTTATGGTTTTATATTTGAAACCTCAGAACACTTCACACACTAACCTTGTGTTCTCGGATGAATTTAACGAAGGCAAGTTAGACTTGAGTAGCTGGTCCTATGAACTCGGAAATGGCTGTCCAAACCTCTGTGGATGGGGCAATAATGAATTACAAGTATATACCAAAAAAAATGTATCTACAGTTAATAATCAACTTGTTATTTCTGCAACTAAAAAAGGAGATAACTATTATTCCGGCCGTATCTCAAGCAAAGATAAATTTGAATTTAAATATGGCACTATTGAAGTCAAAGCCCAGCTTCCAAAAGGCAAAGGTCTATGGCCAGCGATATGGATGTTAGGTCACGACATTAATGTAAAGGGATGGCCAGCCTGTGGCGAAATTGACATTATGGAGTATGTTGGAAAAACTCCTGGAGAAATTCACACCACACTACACACACCAGAGAGTTTTGGCAAGTCTTTCAATACTAAAGTCACGAGTATAGAAACTATTGAGGAGGGTTTTCATATTTATAAGACCAAATGGGTTGCTAATCAAATTCAATTTTATATTGATGATGCACTCGTATATACGTTTTCACCACAACAAAAAGACGACAAAACGTGGCCTTTCGATAAACCATTTTACATCATTCTAAATTTGGCAATTGGTGGTAACTTTGGTGGTCCTGAAGTGGACAATTCAATCTTCCCAGAAAAATTTATTATAGATTATGTAAAAGTATATCAATAATATTCTGTTAGAAGCGGCTTTTTAATTCCGTCATTATAAGCTCAGAAGCCCCTTTGTTGTCTTCTATAAAATCCTTGTTTTTTTGACCACATTCCACTCGTTTTTTTGGGTCATTAACAAGCATGTTTATCGTTGACTCAAGAGACGCAAAAGTACGAATACTAAACAAGCCTCCTTTGGATAACATGGCTTTTGCTTCAGGAAATTTTTTATAATTTTTACCAATCACAATTGGAACACCAAAGGTGGCTGCCTCTAGCGTATTATGAAGCCCCGTACTACCCATGGCGCCACCCACATAAGCAATGTCAGCATAGTTATATATTTTGGTTAACAAGCCAATGGTGTCAACTACAAAAACAGACTTGTCATTCAGAGTTTCGTTCTTATAATTAGAGTAAAGTACTGTTGGTTTTTGAATCCGTTTTGTTAGGGATTTAATCTGATTCAAATCCATATTGTGAGGCGCAATTACAAACTTAACATCGTCCTTACAATTATTTATATACTCAACAAGGAGCAATTCATCCTCTGGCCAAGTACTTCCAGCAACAATACAGGTTTGATTATTTTTGAATTCTGCAATAAAATCCAATGAATTATCTGTGGTTGTTTGATTGCCAACACGATCAAAACGTGTGTCGCCTGAAATGGTAACGGCATCGTAGCCAATAGAATTTAATAACACTTTTGATCCGCTGTCTTGTGTGAATATGTGATCAAAGGAAAAGAGTAATTTTTTAAACCATCCACCATAAAATTTAAAGTACGCTTGAGAGGGTCTAAACAGTGCAGAAATTAATATAGAAGTGATGTTTCTACGTTTTAATTCTAGTAAATAATTCGGCCAAAGATCATATTTTACAAACACCACCAAATCAGGATGAGTGAGATCTAAAAATTTTTTCACTTCAGATTTTTGATCTAAAGGGAGATACACTACAACATCTGAAATCGGATTATTTTTTCTAATTTCATACCCCGAAGGAGAGAAAAAAGTCAGCACAAACTTGTGGTCTTTATAGTGGGTTTTTAAAGCTTCAAAGACGGGTAGTCCCTGTTCATATTCGCCTAAAGACGCACAATGCATCCAGATCACTTTATCTGTTTGTTTTAGTTCTTGTGCTAAAATTTGATAACTTTCGCTACGTCCTTCTTGCCCTTTTTGAATTTTTTTGTGAAAGCCTCCAAAAAGACGTACAGTAATTGCTGCGAATCCAACGATGATGTTATAAAAAAGTCCCAATAGTGATTATTTAAAGCTAAAATACATTCTTTATATTAATTTTATGACTAAGCAATGCTAATTTTGTATTTTTGTTGGGGCAAAATGTAATGCTTCATAACCTAATTTAAATATATGAACAAAATTCAAATGGTTGACCTAAAAGGTCAGTATGCATCAATAAAACAGGTTGTAAATACTTCTATTCAAGAAGTTATTGATAACGCATCTTTTATCAACGGCCCAAAAGTTAAAGAATTTCAAGCAAATTTAGAAGCCTACTTAGGAATCAAACATGTGATTCCATGTGCCAATGGAACCGACGCCTTACAAATTGCGATGATGGGATTGGGTTTAAAACCGGGTGATGAAGTTATCACCGCCGATTTTACCTTTGCCGCAACTGTTGAAGTGATCGCTTTGTTAGGACTTACTCCCGTTTTAGTGGATGTGGATCCCGATAAATTCAATATTGATGTTGCTGCAATCAAAAAAGCAATCACCCCAAAAACAAAAGCAATTGTACCCGTACATTTATTTGGTCAGTGTGCCAATATGGATGCCATAATGGAACTGGCAAAAGCTCATAATTTATATGTAATCGAAGATAATGCGCAAGCGATCGGTGCAACATACACTTCAGAAAATGGCTCAAAAGCCAAAGCAGGAACGATTGGCCACGTAGCATCTACCTCCTTTTTTCCTTCAAAAAACTTAGGATGTTATGGAGATGGTGGGGCAATTTTTACGAATGATGATGACTTAGCACACACTATAAGAGGAATTGTTAATCATGGAATGTACAAACGCTATCACCACGATGTCGTAGGCGTGAATTCTAGATTAGATTCGATCCAAGCAGCCGTATTAGACGCGAAACTTCCAAAATTAGATGCTTACAATAAAGCCCGTCAATCTGCCGCTCAAAAATACAACGCCGCCTTCAAAAACCATGATAATATTATCACACCAAAAGCGGGTAACGGATGTGAAACAATTTGTGACAACTGTGATTGCCACGTATTTCATCAATATACGTTAAAAATACAAAATGCAGATCGCGATGCCTTAGTGGCACATTTGCAATCAAAAGATATTCCTTGTGGAGTTTATTATCCTATTCCATTACACAAGCAAAAAGCCTATCAAGACGAACGTTATGATGATGCAGATTTTAAAGTCACAAACGCTCTAATCGATCAAGTTATCTCATTACCAATGCACACCGAATTGGACGACGAACAAATCGATTTTATTGCTTCGTCTGTTCTTGATTTTTTGTCTAAATAATATTAGTTAGACGATTCGATAGTATTTGAGGGTCGGCTTAAGAAAGACGATGTCAATAACAAAATCATTCCTGTAGTCACCGACAAATCGGCACTGTTAAAGATGCCCGTTTTGAACACCCCACCAAGATCTATATACAAAAAATCGGTCACCGAGCCGTACAAAAATCGATCGTAAAGATTGGCTATTCCACCCCCTGCAATACAACACATCCCTATAATCGACAAGTTGTCAAGCGCTTTACTGGTAAAGACATAATATAATACAGCCCCCAAAACAATTACAGGCAGGATGAGTAAAAAAATGAGCTTCACCGTTGGATTTGAGTTGCTACCCATGCTTAAAAATGCACCTGAATTTTCTACATTCATCAATTGTAACTGTGAACCTAAAAGCTCTGTTCTTGAGCCTGGAACTACATTTTTGCGGACATATTCTTTTGAAACTTGATCCAAACCAATATTAAATAGGATGAGAATTAGTATTAAGATTTTTTTAGTGTTCATGCCGTTTCGTTTTCAAAAGTCGCTGCTTTTGTATTCATTTCTCTATCTATTTTTTTAACTAAGCCTTGAAGTACATTGCCTGGCCCTACTTCAATAAATTCATTTGCACCATCCTGAATCATTTGCTGAACCGATTGAGTCCATTTGACAGGCGCTGTCAGTTGGGAAATTAAATTTGATTTAATCTCCGTTTCATTTAGAACCGGCATCGCTGTCACATTTTGGTAAATAGGACAACTAGGTGTATGGAATGTTGTATTTTCTATAGCCGCTGCCAATTGTTCTTTTGCGGGCGCCATTAAAGGCGAATGAAAAGCTCCTCCAACAGGGAGTACAAGTGCACGTCGTGCGCCTTTTTCTTTTAGTGCATCACAAGCCAAATGAATGGCATCAACCGCACCAGAAATTACCAATTGCCCGGGACAGTTATAGTTTGCAGCAACTACAACTCCATCAATTGATTGGCAGGTATTCTCAACAATTTCATTTTCTAACCCCAATACGGCTGCCATCGTTCCTTTTGTTAAATCACATGCTTTTTGCATCGCCTGCGCACGTTGAGAAACAAGTTTTAAACCATCTTCAAAACGAAGTGTGCTATTTGCGACCAAGGCTGAAAACTCACCAAGGGAATGCCCTGCAACCATATCCGGTTGAAAGCTCTCCCCTAAGCTTTTTGCTAAAATAACAGAATGCAAAAAAATCGCCGGCTGTGTCACCTTCGTTTCTTTTAAATCGTCAACACTTCCTTCAAACATAATGGATGTAATGTCAAACCCTAAAATGTCATTGGCTTGTTCAAAAAGTGATTTTGCTGCAGCTGAATTTTCATAGAGCGGTAATCCCATCCCCGAAAATTGAGCGCCTTGTCCTGGAAATATATATGCCTTCATAATGTTATATGTTTTTTTTAACGTCTTTTATATGTGATGTATGAAAAATCAAATTTATGCAAATCATCTTTTTTATTAAAGATACGATTGGTTTCTTTCCAAATCGTTTCGTTGATAACAGGAAAAAAAGTATCCCCTTCAAAGTTGTGGTGTACTCTTGTAAATTCGATTGTATCCACGACTTTTAAAGCTTGTTTGTAAATTTCGCCGCCACCAATAATAAATGGATTGGGATCTAATTCCGCTTTTTTAATAGCCGATTCTAAAGAGTTTACGACGATGACACCCTCGGGAGTTTTATAATTTTGTTGTCTTGTTATAACAATGTGTGTTCTGTTGGGTAAGGGCTTTGGAAAACTCTCAAAGGTTTTTCGTCCCATGATAATGCAATGCCCAGAAGTAAGTTCTTTGAAGCGTTTCAAATCATTTTTTAAATGCCATATCAAATCATTGTCTTTGCCAATCACATCGTTTTCAGAGACGGCGACAATAAGTGAGAGGTTTGAAGGATGGTTTGTTGTTTTCAATTGAATAAACTTAGAGCACAAAAGTAAGGGTTTCCGTTAAATTAAACGGCAACGGCCCCTTTGATGTGTGGGTGAGGGTCATAACCTTCTAAAGTGAAGTCATCAAATGTAAAGTCAAAAATATCTGTAATCTCTGGATTTAGAGTCATTTTAGGAAGCGGGCGTAACTCTCTGGAGAGTTGTGTTTCCAGTTGTTCAATGTGATTACTATAAATATGAGCATCTCCAAAAGTATGAATGAACTCACCAGCTTCATAACCACAAACTTGTGCCATCATCATGGTAAGTAGTGCGTAAGAAGCAATGTTAAACGGAACTCCTAGAAAAATGTCGGCACTCCGTTGATACAATTGGCAAGATAATTTTCCATTGCTCACATAAAACTGAAAAAATGCATGACAAGGAGGAAGTGCGGCTTTATTATTTGCCACATTTTCGCCAAACGATTTTGAAGTGTCTGGAAGTACGGATGGATTCCAAGCAGACACCAACATACGTCGGCTATTGGGATTTGTTTTTAAGGTTTCAATAACTTCTGTAATTTGATCAATTCCATCACTATTCCAGTTGCGCCATTGGTGTCCATAAACAGGGCCAAGATCGCCATTTTCATCCGCCCAAGCATTCCAGATTTTAACACCATTTTCGGTTAGATAATCTGTATTTGTATCGCCTTTTAAAAACCAAAGCAGTTCATAAATAATAGATTTAAGATGCAATTTTTTGGTAGTCACCATTGGAAATCCTTCACTGAGATCGAAACGCATTTGATGTCCAAATACACTTTTAGTGCCTGTTCCGGTACGGTCTCCTTTTTCATTTCCAGTGTTTAGTACGTGGGATACAAGGTCTAGATATTGTTTCATTTCAGTGCTTTTTTGTAAAGTTAAAAATAAAAAAAGCTTCAATCTTAAAGAAATTGAAGCTTGTAATAATTTTAAAAGTTATTAACTATTTAGCCGATTATCGCACCAGCAATCGTTGCGGATAAAAGCGAGGCAATGGTTCCCCCAATGAGTGCTTTAATTCCAAACTCAGAAAGTGTTTTTCGTTGCCCTGGCGCTAACGACCCTATTCCTCCAATTTGAATCCCTATAGAAGCAAAATTAGCAAACCCACAAAGCATATACGTTGCCATAATGATGGACTTTTCATATTTTAAATGCAATAAGTTTAAGGGGTTTTTAAGATCCGCTAACTGAATATAACCTACAAATTCACTTGCTGCAAGTTTGATCCCTAAGAGCTGCCCCATTAGAGCGATATCTTCTTTTGCGATTCCTATCAACCACATTAGGGGAGCAAAAGCATAGCCTAGAATAAATTCCAATGAGAATGCTTCATAAGATGTATTTGATGCCACCCAGTCGTTTAGCGTGGTGAAATTTCCAACCCATCCAAGGACTCCATTGATCATGGCAATAAAAGCTAAAAATACCAAAAGCATTGCGCCAATATTTAACGCGAGTTTGAGGCCTTCAGTAGTCCCGTTTGCAATGGACTCTAAAATGTTTGAGCCAATTTTTTCTTGTGAGATATGAATTTCATTATCAATCTTTTCCACTTGTGGATAGAGCATTTTTGAGATGACAATCGCACCAGGTGCTGCCATTACAGAAGCTGTTAGTAAATGCTTAGCATAAAACAAACGCAAGACTTCATCTTCCCCACCAAGAAACCCAATATAAGCTGCCAAAACACCTCCGGCGACTGTTGCCATACCGCCAATCATGACTAATAATATTTCGGAACGATTCATTTTTTCTAAATACGCCTTAATCATTAAGGGCGATTCTGTTTGACCTAAAAATATATTTCCTGCAACACTCAAGCTCTCTGCTCCAGAAACCTGAAGAAGTTTACTAAGCAGCCAAGCCAATCCTTTTACAACGCGCTGAATAATGCCTAAATAAAATAAAACAGACGTCAGTGCCGAAAAGAAAATAACCGTTGGTAAAATTGAAATAGCAAACGTTACTAAAGGAGCTTCAATTTTCCCTGTAGAAAACGCAGCGAACAGAAACTTAGTTCCTTCCATTGTAAAATCTAATACCGCAATAAATAAACTTCCAACCCACTCAAAAAATGATTGAACAAACGGGACTTTTAAAACTCCAATGGCTAAAATGATCTGAGCTCCTAAACCCAATCCAACAGTTCTCCAGTTGATTGCTTTTCTGTTGGCACTCAAGAGGTATGAGATCAAAATCAACACAAACATTCCTAGAAGTCCTCTAAAAAGACTGTTTAGTGTAAACCCTTGACTTGATACGATTTCGGAGGATTCCTGTGCGGCAACCGACTGGATATTTGTAAACAATACAAATACAATTAGCATTAATTTTTTCATTCTGCTTGTTATTAGCGTTTAGAGATTTCGTCTCTTAACTTTGCAGCCGTTTCATAATCTTCATCCGCAACGGCCTTTGTTAGTAACTCTTGTAATTTTTTAATCGATTTAGAGGAATAGCCGTCGTCGGAAACTTCTACTTCTTCGGTTTCAAACTCTAAATCGTCAAATAACAACACCTCTTCAGGCTGATTTTCCTCATCTTCTTTTTTTGAATCTGTTTTTAATATGACTCCAGCTTTTTCTAAAATGTTTTTATAGGTAAATATGGGTGCAGAAAAACGCAATGCGAGTGCAATCGCATCGCTAGTTCGCGCATCGATAATTTCTTCAATCTTGTCGCGTTCGCAAATAAGAGAGGCGTAAAACACACCATCCACTAATTTGTGAATAATGACTTGTTTTACAACGATGTCAAATCGATCGGAAAAGTTTTTAAATAAATCGTGCGTTAAAGGTCTTGGGGGTTGAATGTCTTTTTCTAAAGCGATTGCGATAGATTGTGCTTCGAAAGCTCCAATAACAATTGGAAGTTTTCGTTGCCCATCTACTTCACTCAATATCAAAGCATAAGCACCGCTTTGAGTTTGACTGTATGAAATACCTTTTATGTTGAGACGAACTAAACTCATAAGTTATAACACAAAGAACAGTTTTAATTCGTAAAGTACCAAACCCTTGACAAATTAGTTTATAATTAAAGTGGAGTAAAAAACAGTGGTTCAAATCGAACTACAAGTTTTAAACCTCATTAATTTTGAGCTTTGAATACTTTTAATTTTTCAATCAATTGCGGCACCACTTCAAAAGCATCTCCTACAATTCCATAATCGGCAGCTTTGAAAAAAGGTGCCTCAGGATCGGTATTAATAACGACTTTTACTTTAGAAGAATTAATTCCTGCCAAATGCTGAATAGCCCCCGAAATTCCAATGGCAATGTATAAGTTTGTTGCCACAGGTTTCCCTGTTTGTCCTACATGTTCACTGTGGGGTCTCCATCCCAAATCAGACACAGGTTTCGAACAAGCGGTTGCAGCTCCAAGAACGTCTGCCAATTCTTCGACCATCCCCCAATTTTCAGGACCTTTTAATCCACGACCTGCCGACACTACGACTTCTGCATCTGCAATACTGACTTTGTCACTTGCTTTATCAACCGAGGTTACTTTTGTTGAAGAGCTTACCAAACTCGGCGAAAAATCTTCTAGTTGTGTCGTAGTCATATTTTCTACCAAACCAAACGAATTACTAGAGACCCCTATGATTTTAACTGCAGTTGAAATTTCAGTATTGCAAAACGCTTTATTTGTAAAAGCAGTGCGTTTTACAACAAAAGGGCTTAAGCTCGAGGGAGCTGCAACGACATTGGATGCGTAGCCAGCCTTCAGTCCAACCGCTAAAAGAGGTGCAATATAACGACTGTCGGCACTTGCACTTAAAATGACAACTGTTGCGGCTTCTTTTTCTGAAGCTTGTCTGATGATATCTGCATATATTTTGGCATTAAATACACTCACTGTGTTTACGTTTAACACCTTTTCTACGCCGTAAGTTCCTAACTCAGAAGCATCGTTTGCGTTAAAAGTTAGTGCCACTAGGTTTGTGCCCATAGCTTCTGCTACGGCCTTGCCATATGATGCAGCTTCTAAAGCTGCTTTTTTGAATTTTCCTTGATCGGATTCTGTATATACTAAAACGGACATAATTCTTTTTTTAAAATTAAATAACTTTAGCTTCGTTATGAAGAAGGTTGATGAGTTCATCAATATTATCGGCTTCTACTAATTTAACAGCACCACGAGGGGCTGGTTTTTCAAAAGAAACAGAATGTGTCTCTGAAGTTTCAGTAGTGGGCTCAACGACAGTGAGTGGCTTTTTTCGTGCCATCATAATTCCTCTCATATTTGGAATTCTTAGGTCGCTTTCTTCTACCAATCCTTTTTGTCCTCCAATAACGAGTGGTAAAACCGTTGAGACGGTTTCTTTCCCGCCATCAATTTCACGAACAGCTGTGGCGTTTGTGCCCTCAATTTCCAAGCTAATGCAATTGGTTACAAAATTGGCATCGAGCATTGCCGCCAACATCCCAGGAACCATACCGCCATTGTAATCAATAGATTCACGACCTGCAATAATAAGGTCATAAGCACCTTCTTTTGCGGCAGCGGCTAAATAAGTAGCAACCGTATGTCCGTCTATCGCTTCTGCATTTACACGGATGGCTGCATCTGCTCCAATAGCAAGTGCTTTTCGAAGCGTTGGCTCGGTTTCTGGACCGCCAACACTGATCACATCTACTGTGGCGTTTTGTTTTTCTTTAAACCACATTGCGCGGGTTAATCCAAACTCGTCATTTGGATTAATGACGTATTGCACCCCATTGGTGTCAAATTTAGTATCTCCTTCAGTAAAATTAATTTTAGAAGTTGTGTCGGGAACATGACTAATACAGACTAATAGTTTCATTTTTTATTCTTATAATTAGAGTGTACGAAAGTAAATAAAAAACTTTTAATTTCCTATGTATGCATAGGAAATTTTAGTAGAATCTTGTAATTATAATTGAGTATTATTCTTATTTTTGTCCCTCATAAAATTCAATTAATGAAAACAATTCAATTTAGAGAGGCAATATGTGAAGCGATGAGTGAAGAAATGCGTCGCGATGAGAGCATTTATTTAATGGGTGAAGAAGTTGCCGAGTATAATGGCGCTTACAAAGCATCTAAAGGAATGCTGGATGAGTTCGGAGCCAAGCGTGTTATTGATACGCCCATTGCAGAGTTAGGATTTTCAGGAATAGCTGTGGGATCAACCATGACAGGAAATCGACCTATTGTTGAATTTATGACGTTTAATTTCTCATTGGTAGGAATTGATCAAATTATAAATAATGCCGCCAAAATCAGACAAATGTCTGGAGGACAGTTCAAGTGTCCTATTGTTTTTAGAGGGCCAACAGGGTCTGCGGGTCAGCTAGGGGCTACCCATTCACAAGCGTTTGAAAATTGGTTTGCTAATTGTCCAGGTCTAAAAGTGATTGTACCGTCTAATCCGTACGATGCAAAAGGATTATTAAAAGCGGCTATCCGCGATGACGATCCAGTAATTTTTATGGAGAGTGAGCAAATGTATGGCGATAAAGGCGAAGTACCGGAAGGGGAATATATTTTACCAATTGGAGTTGCTGAGATCAAACGTGAAGGAAGCGATGTTACGATTGTGTCTTTTGGAAAAATCATAAAAGAAGCTTATGCCGCTGCGGATGCCTTAGCTAAAGAAGGAGTCTCATGCGAGGTGATCGACTTAAGAACTGTTCGTCCTTTAGATATCAATACGATTTTGGATTCTGTTAAAAAAACAAACCGCTTAGTAATTCTTGAAGAAGCGTGGCCTTTTGGAAATGTATCAACAGAAATTACATATCAAGTTCAAGAAAAAGCATTTGATTTTTTAGATGCTCCAATTATAAAAATCAACACAGCCGATACTCCGGCCCCATATTCACCAGTATTATTAGAAGAATGGCTGCCTAACAGCGAAGATGTTGTAAAGGCAGTAAAAAAAGTTTTATATAAATAAATCTTTTAGCACTCTTTATTGGTTTGATTGTTGATTAAGTATAAAATATGAGATATTACTTATTATCAATAGTATTGATGCTCTCAATACATATTTCTGCACAAACGAAAGTTAGTGGTACAGTTTATGATCAAGATAATCAACCTGTTGCATTTGCAAACGTGCTTTTTAAGAATTCTTCCGAAGGTGTAATCTCCGATTTTGACGGTAACTTTGTCTTAGAGTCTGATAATAACTATTCAACAATAGTGGTGTCTTTTGTAGGGTTTGAAACAACCGAATTAAAACTAAAAACTAAATTTAGTAAAGGAGTTAAGGTTGTTTTGCAAACTGGCTTTGAGTTGGATGAGGTTTTGATTGTTAAAAAACCTAAAAAACGTTTAAAAAAGAAAGAAAACCCTGCCTACAAAATAATGAGAGGTATTTGGGCGCATAAAAAAAAGAACGGACTCAGTCTTGTTGAACAATACGAATACAAAAAATATGCTTCTACAGAAATTGGACTTAATAATATTGATCAGAAATTTTTAAAAACACTTCTGAGAGCGGATTATGACTCCGTAGTTTCAATCATAAAACAAGACAAGCGGAATAAAAAATTCTTTGTACCCGTCTTCTTAGAAGAAAAGATTCAATCTGTTTATGGAGATAACACTATAAATAAAACACTTGAACTCATACAGGCAGAAAAACAAATTGGAATCCAACAAGACGGATTTGTTTTTGATCGCATCAGTAATATTTTCAAAGAGATTAATATTTATGATAACAATATAACACTTCTAAACAGAACGTTTGTGAGTCCTTTGTCCACTGAAGGTTTTGGTTCTTATGATTATGTTCTTCAAGACAGTATTGTATCAAACTCAAGAACCAAATATCGAATTTATTTTTTCCCACGTAAGGAAGGCGATTTAGTATTTGAAGGAAATTTTGTAGTCACGGATAGTATTTTTGCTGTGAATTCCATCAGCATGCATGTGAACCCTAAGATCAATTTGAACCTCGTCCGGAATTTGTATTTCGAAAAAAGTTATTCAATTGAAAATGACAGCGTCTTTCTGCCTCAAAATAATGTATATGAAGCGGATATTACTTTGTTGACTAAAAACGATAAAGAAAAAGGGCTCTACGTGAAGCGTACAGAAACCTTTGAAAATTATGATTTCACAAAAAACAGACCTCCAGATTTTTACAACACTAAAGTTGTAAAATACAGACAAGATCAGTTTGAAAAAAGTGATGAATTTTGGGAGGAGAATTTACCAAAAAACATAGATAATAGCGATTCAGAGTCGGTACTTTCAAACCTAAAAGACAACAAGAAAATTAAAAATATTACAGGCTTGATAAGAACCTTGTCAAGCGGCTATTTTAAAGTTTCTAATCACATTGAATTTGGGTCTATTTGGAACACATTCGCGTTTAATGATGTTGAAGGGATTAAGCTGTCAGCAGGTTTTAGATCGTTTAAAAGTTTGGACGATCGCTTTAGAGTCAAAGGAAAACTTGCTTATGGATTTAAGGACCAACAGTTCAAGTATTTTTTAGATACGAAATATTTGTTAAGTTACAATCCAAGAATTTCGGTAGGACTTAGTTATTTGAATGATACAGATCAGTTAGGTTCCAAGATTATAGACAGTTATGGAAGTACATCAGGGAGGTTTGGAAGTTCTTCGCTTTTTAGTAGAGGAGATAATTATTTTTTATCTCGTATTAATGAAATATCCGCCAATATAAATGTGGAGGTTTATAGAAATTTTATAATTGGGGTTAATTACTCCAACAACCAAATTAAATCTGCAGCACCAGATCAATTTTCAATCGATTATTTTGATGAAGCAGATCAAAAAGTGAAATCGAGTTTAGTGGATAATAGTGCAGAACTTTATCTGTCATTTACTCCAAAACGAAATATTTTTGGATATGGGGTTGAAAGAAAATTTGGACTCAACCTTTTTCCAACATTCTTATTAAGTTATCAAAAAAGCTTCAAAATTGGCAATGGAAATATGGACTATTCCAAACTTTTATTTTCCTATAATCAACCTATAAAACTTGGAAAGTTTGGCGTTTTTGACAATACTCTTTCTGCAGGAAAAATATTTGGAGATGCACCACTTTCCGTGTTGAGTCCCGTACCAGCCAATCAAACCTACTCCCTTGTAGCCAATACTTTTTCGCTCTTAAATTATTATGATTTTGTCGTAGATCAATTTTTGGTAGGACATTTTGAGCATCATTTTAATGGTTTTATTTTAAATAGAATCCCCTTAATTCAAAAACTCAAGCTGCGAAGTGTCATCACCTTTAGAGGAGTTGTTGGAAATATTTCAGATAGAAATATAAGCATCAATCGTTCCTCTATTGTGTATAATACGCCTTCGGAAATGTATTATGAATACGGATTTGGAATTGAAAACATAGGATTTGGAAACCTGAGAATATTTCGAGTGGACTGTGTATGGCGCTCTGAATTTGTCAACCTAAATAGTTCCACTCCAAATTTTGGGCTTCGATTAAAAATATCACCTGACTTTTAAGAAGAAACACAATCAAAATGACGCGTTTTTTATTGGCTTGATAAAAAGTTAAAATTTACCTGATATAATAATGTTAAATTAGGTTTTTTAGTTCCTTATCATTTTACTACATTTACGCCCGTAAAAAATAAACAAAATTACACTATGGAATCAATGATGATTTGGATGCCTATTGCAATGGCACTATTAGGATTAGCATACATGCTATTTAAAAAATCTTGGGTAATGAAACAAGATGCAGGTGATGGTAAAATGAAAGAAATTTCAGATCACATCTATGAAGGGGCTTTGGCATTTTTAAAAGCAGAGTACCGATTGCTTACATTTTTTGTAATCGGAGCCAGTCTTATTTTAACAGCAATCGCTTTTTACATGGATACTACGTATTTAATTGTAGTTGCATTTATTATAGGCGCTTTTTTCTCTGCATATGCTGGAAATATGGGAATGAAAATTGCAACCAAAACAAATGTTAGAACGACACAAGCTGCAAAAACAAGTTTACCAAATGCATTAAAAGTTTCTTTTGGTGGTGGAACCGTGATGGGACTTGGTGTTGCTGGTTTAGCGGTATTGGGTTTAACAATGTTCTTTATTATATTTTTCCAGTTATTTATGGGTGGTGAATGGACAAACACCGATCAAATGACAATTGTTTTAGAAGCATTAGCTGGGTTCTCTTTAGGAGCTGAATCTATTGCCTTATTTGCAAGAGTTGGTGGAGGAATCTACACAAAAGCGGCCGATGTTGGCGCTGATTTAGCAGGAAAAGTACAAGCGGATATTCCAGAAGATGATCCAAGAAACCCAGCAACAATTGCTGATAATGTTGGTGATAACGTTGGTGATGTTGCAGGAATGGGAGCCGATTTATTTGGTTCTTACGTGGCAACCGTGTTAGCAGCTATGGTTCTAGGAAACTACGTCATTAAAGACATGGGTGGAAGCATTTCAGATGCTTTTGGTGGTATCGGACCAATTTTATTACCAATGTCAATTGCAGGGGTTGGAATTATCATTTCACTTATAGGAACCTTATTAGTTAAAATTTCATCGAACGATGCAAAAGAAGCAGAGGTTCAAAAAGCATTAAATATTGGAAACTGGTCTTCTATAGCCTTAGTTGCTGCAGCATGTTTTGGATTAACAACTTGGATGTTGCCAGAAACAATGCAAATGGAATTCTTTGGAGAAGGTCTTCAAGAAATTTCTTCAATACGCGTATTTTATGCCTGTTTAGTAGGTTTAGTAGTGGGTGCTGGAATCTCAGCATTTACGGAGTATTACACAGGGTTAGGCTCTAAGCCGATTTTAAAAATTGTACAGCAATCTAGTACAGGTGCTGGAACCAACATTATTGCTGGTTTAGCAACTGGAATGATTTCTACATTCTCTTCTGTATTATTATTCGCAGCGGCGATATGGGCATCCTATGCTTTAGCTGGATTTTACGGAGTTGCATTAGCAGCTTCCGCAATGATGGCAACTACAGCGATGCAGTTAGCGATCGATGCTTTTGGTCCAATTGCTGATAACGCAGGGGGTATTGCTGAAATGAGTGAGCAAGATCCAATCGTTAGAGAACGTACAGATATTTTAGATGCTGTAGGGAACACAACTGCTGCAACTGGTAAAGGATTTGCTATTGCTTCTGCGGCCTTAACCTCTTTAGCTCTATTTGCGGCCTACGTAACTTTTACAGGAATTGATGGAATTAACATTTTTAAAGCACCCGTATTAGCCATGTTATTTGTAGGGGGAATGGTACCTGTAGTATTTTCTGCACTTGCCATGAATGCAGTGGGTAAAGCAGCTATGGAAATGGTAAATGAAGTGGTAAGACAGTTTAAAGATATTCCAGGAATAATGGAAGGAACTGGAAAACCAGAATATGATAAATGTGTTGATATTTCAACCAAAGCTTCTTTGAAAGAAATGATGGTCCCTGGAATTTTAACCATTGGATTTCCAATAGTTATTGTATTAGTAGGGATATTAGTCTATCAAGACAACAACACCTTGGTTGCAGAAATGCTTGGAGGGTATATGGCTGGAGTTACCGTAAGCGGTGTACTTTGGGCAATTTTCCAAAACAATGCAGGAGGTGCTTGGGACAACGCTAAAAAGTCTTTTGAAGCAGGTGTTGAAATCAACGGTGTTATGACTTACAAAGGGTCGGAAGCTCACAAGGCAGCTGTCACTGGTGATACTGTAGGAGATCCATTTAAAGATACGTCTGGACCTTCAATGAACATCCTTATTAAATTAACCTGTCTTATTGGATTGGTAATTGCGCCAATCTTAGGAGGACACTCTTTTGAAGCAGAACAAACTCAAGACGTGAATGTAGAAGTTATCTATAATTCAGAAGATTCAGCAAAAGCATTCATTACCTATAGTAAGGTGATGAGTAGTGACTCTGTAGTTGTTGTGGAGAAAACATTTAAAGGGACAGAACAAGAAGTTGAAGATGCAGTTGATGCATTTTTAAACGAGAATAGAACAAAATAGAACAACAGATTATGTCATAAAAAATCCCGCTATTGCGGGATTTTTTTGTTTGTAAAGTAATATTTTTAGAACAAACCGTTTATTTCAGCATCAATTTTGTTAATGATAAAACCAAGATCTTCTTCGTTTTCAACAAAATCTAAATCATCCACATCTATAATCAGTAACTTACCTTTATTATAGCCATGAATCCACGCTTCGTAGCGCTCGTTTAAACGACTGAGGTAATCGATACTTATAGAATTCTCATAGTCGCGACCACGCTTGTGAATTTGAGACACAAGGTTTGGAATAGAGCTTCTCAAATAAATAATAAGGTCTGGGCTTTGTACCAACGATTCCATAAGTCCAAAAAGCGACGAATAATTTTCAAAATCGCGATTGGTCATCAAGCCCATTGCGTGTAAGTTAGGTGCAAAAATATTAGCATCTTCATAGATCGTTCGATCCTGAATAATATTTTTCCCACTTTCGCGAATTTGTAACACCTGACGGAATCTACTGTTTAAAAAATATACTTGGAGGTTAAAACTCCAACGTTCCATTTGGTTATAAAAATCATCTAAATAGGGGTTGTCCACAACATCTTCTAGTTGGGCTTCCCATTTGTAGTGTTTCGCTAGTAATTGGGTTAAGGTTGTTTTACCTGCCCCAATATTTCCGGCAATAGCAACATGCATAATATCAATTGTTTATTAGTTGGTAGTGATGAAGAAATTCTTCGTCATAAATATACAAGGTTTGGTTGGTTACAAAAAACTGTTTAACTAAAATTTTAGGTAGGTTAAACATTAAAAACTCATTACTGTTTTTTAATTTATAGTAAATAGTATTATTTTTTTTTAAAAATAAGATGCCATTCCATAGTTTTATATCTGTAAATCCATCATGCGGAAGTTTCGAAATTAAACTCCCTGTATAACTATAACACTGCACTTCTTTTTCTGTTAGTACCCAGCAATAATTATAGTCACTGTCTAAACCAAGAATTTCATTTTGAAACGGTGCCGTTTTAATGCGTGTCTTAGAAGTATTATAATCAAACAATTCTAGCTCCAAACTATTAGAATCAAATAACCAAAAGGTAGTGTCATTTCCGTACGATATATGTGACAACGTTCGCAAAGGACTTAACATGTTAAAGTCAATAGTAATCAAATCTGCTAAGCGGTTATCCAAGAGAGTGACGCTATTAAAATCTTTATAAAACAAGGCAAGTTTAAGTGCATTAAACACAGAAACCTTATGAACCTCTCCTTTGCTTAAGTCGCTGAAATTTTGAATCCCTTGGCTATTTTTTTTAAAAAGAGCATTTGATTTTAGGAAATAAATAGATTCAAAAGAATCAATACCAACAAAACGATCCCATTCAACAGGAGTTGATTTAACAAGGTTAGCAGTCAAGGACGTTTGACTAAACCCTAGACAGTTAATAAACAACATTAAATAGACTGCGTGTTTCATTTCGCTTTAAAAGTACAATTTTTCATTATTTATTTGTAACATTTTACGATTAAACTCGTCTAAAACATTATTGTTACTAACACTCAACTTTTTAATTATGCTCACAAAAATGAAAGAAATGGAATCTCAACATGAACGTAAAAATGATGGAGACAACAACAGCATAAAGATCCAAATTGGGAATTAGATTTATGAGTAATTTAACGGTATATGATTAAACAATAAGTACTTTCGTGAAAGAAAATAATACATTAAACTAATATTTAGCTATGCAATTTAGTCGCAAAACCATACTCCTTGGGTTTCTATTGTTGTTTTTAACAGCAAGTTCTGCCCAGAATTTTCAAGGCAAAGCCTATTATTTTTCCAAAACATCTGTTGATATGGATAGTTGGGGAGGTCGTCAAATGAGTGAAGATCAAAAAAAACAAATAGCAGATCGTATGCGCAGCATGTTTGAAAAAACCTATATTTTAAATTTTGATAGAGAAGCTTCTACCTACAAAGAAGAAGAGGTCTTAGAAGCACCTGGTGGACAACGTGGATTTGGTAGTTGGGGCAATAGTTTTTCAGCTGGATTGCAATACAAAAATATTAAGTCTCAACAATTTTTGCAAGATCAAGAATTTTTTGGAAAACAATTTTTAATATCGGACTCTTTGGCGAAACTCGATTGGAAGTTAGGAACCGAAACCAAACAAATCGGTCAGTATCTTTGTATGAAAGCGACGGCTACGAAACAAATCGATGAATTTGACTGGCGAAGCATGCGAAGAAAACCAAAGTCTAAAGAAACCAAAGAAGGGGAAGTCAAAAAAGATTCAACACTAACTACAGTTACAGAGGATATCGAAATTCCAAAAGAAACGGAAGTTACTGCTTGGTACACGCCTCAGATTCCTGTGAGCCAAGGTCCTGGAGACTTTTGGGGACTTCCAGGTCTAATACTAGAAGTAAACACAGATAAGACCACTATTTTGTGCTCAAAAATTATAATGAACCCTCAAGAGAAAGTACAAATCAAAGCCCCAGAAAAGGGTACTGTGGTTTCGCGTAAAGAATACAACGAAACGGTCAAGAAAAAAATGGAAGAAATGCGCACTATGTACGGAGGTCGTAGAAACAACCGCCGAAATTAAACAGATTCAAATTAACCAATTAGTTCATGAAAAATTTTATCACAATTATAGCCCTGGTAATGGGTATTGCTGGGTTTTCTCAAGTCAAACTAGAAGGTGTTATAAAAGATAGTTTAGGAAGTCCACTAGAGCTCGCAAATGTGATCGCCATAAATAAGGCAACTAAATCCTTAGACTCTTATGGCATTACTAATGATAAAGGGCGGTTTCGTTTGGATCTAAAAAAGAACACCACCTATACCATCCAAGCCAGTTATATTGGAATGAAATCCTTAAATGAAATTTTGGAAACTAGCGAAGAAAACATTAATCAAGACTTTACGCTTTTCGCAGACAATTCATTGGATGAAGTAGAATTGGTGTATGAAATGCCTGTTACCATTAGTGGAGACACCCTAGTCTATAACGCCGATTCTTTTAATACTGGAACTGAAAGAAAATTAGAAGATGTATTGAAAAACCTTCCTGGAGTTGAAATCAATGACGATGGTCAAGTCGAGGTCGAAGGTAAGGTTGTAAATAAATTAATGGTTGAAGGCAAAGATTTCTTTGATGGCGACACCAAATTAGCCACCAAAAATATTCCGTCTAATGCGGTGGATAAAGTACAGGTATTAAAAAACTATTCTGAAGTATCGCAATTGGGAGGCGTTACCAATAACCAAGATAATATTGCCATCAACATTAAATTAAAAGAGGGTAAGAAAAATTTCTGGTTTGGAAATATTACTGCGGGAGCAGGGGACTCCAAGGCGAATTCGTTGTATTTAGTCCAACCCAAATTATTCTATTACAGTCCTGAATACAGTGTTAATTTTATTGGAGACATCAACAATATAGGAGAAGTTGCTTTCTCGCGTCGCGATTATTTTAATTTTTCGGGGGGTTTCCAATCGCCAAGTCGAAGCAGCGGAACCAATTTGAGTTTAGGAAATAATGACATTGGATTTTTATTACTCCAAAACAATCGTGCTAAAGATATTAATACAAAGTTTGGTGCCGCCAATTTTAGTTGGTCCCCAAAAAAGACCTTGGATATCGGTGGATTCGCAATTTTTTCTAACAGTAAAAACGAACTGCAAGAAAACCGAAGTGTTCAGTACACAGTTGCACCTGCTGGGCTAGCAGATGAAGACACACAAAGTAATACTTCGCAAAATAATGATTTGGGGATGTTAAAACTGACCACAAAATATCAGCCAAACGCCAACAACCAACTTGAGTATGAAGCTCTAGGAAACTTATCAAAAAGCACACAAGATCAACGTTTCAACTCATCTTTAAATGGAAGTATAGACCAGCTAGAAACGACGAATCCGTATAGTTTTAATCAAAGTTTAAACTATTATTACACCTTGAACGAAACCAATATTTTTGCATTTGAAGCCCAACACCTCATAAAAGACGAAGACCCGTTTTATAACGCAATTCTTGAAGATAAAGCCAACTATGAAGGGACAGCAAACAGTCTTGGATTAGACGGGGCGCAATTGGATTATAACTTGGGTCAAGAAAAACGCGTACAGTCCAACCAATTGGATGCGAAATTGGATTATTGGAACATCTTAAATAAAAAAAGCAATATCAACCTAACGCTTGGAACCATTTTGAGCCACCAACAATTTGACTCTCATATTTTTCAATTTTTAGATAATCAAACAGAAGTGAGACCAACTCCTGTCATTGCAAACGGAGCGGCAACTAACGACATTGCTTATAACTTTTCGGATATGTATTTAGGAGTTCATTACCGTTTAAAATCAGGAAAATTTACCTTTACGCCCGGCGTTTCTGCGCATGCGTATGCGATTTCCAACCGACAAACAGGCGTAAAAACTACGGATAACTTTTTTAGGTTTTTACCGGATATGAATGTGATCTTTCAGATCAAAAAGAGTGAAACTTTGAATTTGAATTACCGCATGCAAACACAATTTACAGATGTATCCCAATTTGCGAGTGGCTTGGTTCTTAACAACTACAACTCCTTATTCTCGGGTTCTCCTGATTTGCAAAGTGCACTTTCACACAACGTAAACTTATCCTATTATAGTTTTAATATGTTTAATTACACCAACGTATTTGCAAATATTAATTACAATAAAAGCATTGACAATGTCCGAACGGTATCTCAGTTTGTACCTGGAAGTGTCATTCGTGTATCCACACCATTTAATTCTAATTTTGCCGATGAAAGCCTCTCAGCTAATGGACGTTTCCAGCGTACGTTTGGAAAGTTACGCGCCTCAGTGAGAGCAAATTTGAATTACTCTAAATTCAATCAATTCATACAAGACCGCCCTTCGGTTAACGAAAGTTTTTCGCAAACCTACAGAGCGCAATTCCGCACAAATTTTAGAACAGCACCCAATGTCGATTTAAGTTACAGATACTCCATTCAGGATAATAATTTGGGGCCAAACAGTACTAAGTTTTTTACAAAAAGCCCTTCAATCGAAGTGGATGCTTTGATCTTAAAATCGTTTACATTTAAAACCGATTATTCCTATAACGACTTCAGTGATGAAGACCGCACGATTAATACCTACGAATTTTGGAATGCATCCTTATCTTACAGAAAAGATGAAGACGCTAAATTTGAATATGAAATCAGAGCAACAAACCTGTTGGATACCCGCTCACAAAATCAGAGTAGTGCTTCAAACATTTCGGTAAGTGCAACAGAATATTTTATTCAACCCCGTTATGTAACCTTTCGAGTGCGTTATGAGTTATAGGATCTGTGTAGTTTAAATTCCAAAAGCATCTTTAATTGCATCTACATAATCCAGTTTTTCCCATGTGAATAGCTCAACATCTAAGGTTAAACTTTCGCCATTTGGTTGATGAAATATCTTTGTTACGGTTTTAGGTTCACGACCCATATGTCCGTATGCAGCCGTTTCGCTGTAAATAGGACTGCGCAGTTTTAAGCGTTTTTCGATGGCTGCAGGACGTAAATCAAATAATGTTGCAATTTTATCAGCAATTTCACCATCGGTTAAATTAAAAGGACTTGTGCCATAAGTGTCCACAAAAACTCCCATAGGTTCGGCCACACCAATGGCATAACTAACCTGCACCAAAACCTCTGAACAAAGTCCAGCTGCTACCATATTTTTTGCGATGTGACGTGTTGCATATGCTGCACTACGATCCACCTTACTTGGGTCTTTTCCAGAAAATGCACCACCACCATGTGCCCCTTTTCCACCATAGGTATCTACAATAATTTTTCGTCCCGTGAGGCCCGTATCTCCGTGAGGTCCTCCAATCACAAACTTTCCTGTTGGATTGATATGATATTTGATTTCGTCATTAAATAAATCCTGAATATGAGACGGCAGTTTTGTAACCACTCTAGGGATTAATTTTGTTTTTAAATCCTCTCGGATTTTTGCTAACATAGCAGTTTCTTCATCAAAATCGTCGTGTTGCGTAGAGATGACAATCACATCAATTCGTTTTGGGGTATTGTCATCGTCATATTCAATCGTCACCTGACTCTTGGAATCGGGTCTTATATAAGTAATGTCAGTACCTTCGCGGCGCATCGCTGCGAGTTCAATTAATATACGGTGCGACAGGTCTAATGCCAAAGGCATGTAGTTTTCGGTTTCGTTTGTGGCGTAGCCAAACATCATTCCTTGATCGCCAGCACCTTGCTCTTCATCGCCTCTGTCCACCCCACGATTGATATCTTCGGATTGCTCATGAATTGCTGAAAGTACCCCACAAGAATTCCCGTCAAACATATACTCTCCTTTGGTATAACCAATTTTGTTGATGGTATCACGTGCAATTTTTTGCACATCTAGATAGGTTTTAGACTTAACTTCCCCTGCTAATATCACTTGACCGGTGGTTACCAAGGTTTCGCAAGCCACTTTTGAGTCTGGATCAAAAGCCAAAAAATGATCGATTAAAGCATCACTAATTTGGTCCGCGACTTTATCTGGATGACCTTCTGAAACACTTTCGGATGTAAATAAATAACTCATAAACAGTTTTTTATGAGAACAAAAAGAGGATTGCAGGGCTAGTGGAGTAGTATGTACTGCTTTAGCTTTTTTTAATGAGGTTGCAATCAGATCAAATTTGTCCTCGGTATTATGCTGCAAACTTACTAAATATAGAACGAATAAAAAAGTTATATTCCATATCTCCATAATAGATTTTTAAATATTTAGGTTACTTTTACGGTCTATTATTTTAGAATGAATCGGATTTTAGGGTGTCTTTTTGGATGTATGGTCTTCTTTGGGTTTTCGCAAGAAAATCCTAGCAGCAGCTTTATCGATGTTAATTATTTCAAAGGATACATACCCCTTCATAACAAAGATATTCTTCATTTAATTCAAGGACATCCAGAAGGTACTATTATTGGTTGGAACCGTCGAACCACTGGAAAAAAAGAGTGGCAGCAGCGCTATAATTATCCAGGTTATGGAGCCTCTTTTATGTATCAAGATTTAAAAAATGAGACTCTAGGGAATACGTTTGGGTTTTATGGACACTTTAATTTTTATTTTTTCAAACGCCGATTGATGTTCCGAGTTGGGTCAGGTGTTGTAGCAGCATCAAACCCGTATGATAAAAATTCAAACCCCAAAAACAACGCATTTGGTTCAAAACTATTAGCGAGTTCTTATCTAATGTTAAATTATAATAAACCGAGATTGTTAGGCCCTTTAGGGGTTCAAACAGGATTGGTATTTTTTCATGCCTCTAATGGGAATTTTAAAGCGCCCAATACCAGTGTGAATACCATTGCATTAAATTTTGGATTAAATTATGATTTAGATGGGAAGGAAGCTATTTACGAAGCACCCGCAGAATCTACTCCTGTTTCCAAAAAAGTCAAATACAATTTTGTACTGCGTTCTGGAGTCAATCAAACAGACGTGGTCGGCAGTGAACAGTTTCCTTTTTATACACTTTCAGCTTATGCGGACAAGCGTATTAATTTTTTTAGTGCTTTTCAATTAGGTGTGGAGGCATTTTTCTCAAAAGCTTTAGAAGAAGAAATACACTACCGAAGTGTTGCATTCCCTGAAATGTCATCAGACCCAGCAGCCGATTATAAACGTATAGGAGGATTTTTAGGCTATGAATTATTTATCAATAATTGGTCAGTGGTCGCTCAACTAGGATATTATTTGTATTACCCCTATGATTTTGAAGGACGCGTCTATAATAGACTTGGTTTGAAATATTATTTTAGTGAAAAATGGTTTGGGACAGTTTCTGTTAAATCGCATATTGCGACTGCAGAATCTGTTGAATTTGGAATAGGAATTCGATTATAACATGAAGAAATTAGTATACATACTTGTATTGTTTTCAACCCTTTCTTGCGACCAAAAAGATGCCTGGGACTGCATTCAAACCTCAGGAACTCCAGCAACACTAGAATTGACAGTTGATCCTTTTGAAAAAATACTCGTTAATAGAGATATCGAACTGGTCGTCAAACAAGGTCAAGACTATAAAGTTGAAATTCAAACCGGAGAAAACTTAATGGATTCAATTGAAGTCATCGTTCTAGGAAATGAACTTCAATTAACCAACCCTAATACTTGTAACTTTGTAAGAGCTTATGGGCAAACCAAAATAATCGTAACCACTCCAGTCCTTAAAGCAATTAGGAGTAGCACTCAATATTTAACGTCTTCTGAAGGCGTTTTAACTTTTGAAGATCTACAGCTTATTTCAGAAGATTTTAATTCGAATTACATAAGCTCAGGGGATTTTAAAATGACTGTCAATACACAAAGTCTTAGCGTGGTAGCCAATAACTTATCAGGATTCACAATTTCAGGCTCTACAGATACACTTTTTATAGGTTTTTATGCTGGCTTGTGTGCCTTTAATGGTGCGGATCTTATTGCCCAAGACGTCACTATATTTCAAAGAAGTAGTCATGATATCACAGTGAATCCGCAACAATCTTTAGAGGGTGAAATCAGAAGTGTAGGGGATGTGATTAGTGTTCATACGCCGCCCGTAGTTGAGGTTGAAGAATATTATTCAGGTCAATTACTGCTTTTGGATTGATTATAATCCACTTAGCAGCACATTTTAAACGCATTCTAAGAATCAATCTCCTAAAGTAATTCACCAAAAAAAGCCCTTTAAAATATAATTTATCGACTTCAGGCCTATTTTCATTGAATTATCTATAAATTTCCTACGTAAGTCACGAAAAAAAGAAATTAAGTTTTTTTTTGTACAAAATATATATACTTTAGCTCCTTATTATAATACTATGACATCCGTAAATTACATTTTTTATAGCTTTTATTATTTCTTTTTTAGAAAAGAAACCGAGGCAGTGTATATGTAATTTATCAATATAAATTTTAAATATAAGTCTCGATGTAAATATCGGGATTTTTTTTTATGACAAAAAAAGTAGCCATACAAGGAATAGAAGGATCATTCCATCACATTGTTTCTCAAACCTATTTTGAGGAAGCAGTTGAGGTGCAACCTTACCTATCATTCAGCGAAGTTGTGGAGAGCTTAATATCCAAAACTTCGGATGTGGCAATTATGGCATTAGAAAACTCTATTGCAGGTTCGATTATTCCAAACTATGCACATATCAACGATCAGGATTTACATATTACTGGGGAGTGTTTTTTAGAAATTCAACATAACTTGATGGCGCTCAAAGGACAATCGATTCAAGATATTAAAGAAGTTTTTTCGCATCCGATGGCATTATTGCAATGTAAAGAATTTTTTAAACAATATCCTCACATAAAATTAATCGAAGATACCGATACTGCAGAGGTAGCTAAACGTATTTATAAACACCAACTTCAAGGCGTTGCTGCGATTGCGAGCGTAGAAGCAGCACAGCTATTTGAGTTGGAAATACTCGCAAATAGTATTCAAACAATTAAACACAATGAAACTCGATTTGTCGTTGTAGAACGATCCCCATCTTCACAAAACGCGACAATAATAAATAAAGCCTCTGTCAAATTTTTATTGGATCACAAACGCGGGAGTTTAGCAGCAATGCTCAATGTGATGAGTGATTGTAATTTGAATTTAACCAAAATACAATCCTTACCAAAGATTGACACTCCTTGGAAATATGCCTTTTTTGTGGATATTACTTTTGAAACGTACTCCGATTACGAAAAAGGAAAAGCCATTATGAAACTCATGGCTGAAGAATTTAAAATCTTAGGGGAATATAAAAACGCAAAAAAATAATGGTTACCGCCAATCGATTACATACCGTTGAAGAATACTACTTCTCTAAAAAATTAAGAGAGGTCCATGCAATGAAAGCGACAGGTGCGCCTATCATCAATTTGGGTATTGGAAGCCCTGATTTGGCACCGCCAAAAAACGTCATTTCTGCCATTACCGATAGTTTGACGGATGCCTCAGCCCATAAATATCAAAGCTATCAAGGGCTGCCAGAACTTCGTTCTGCTATGGCAGACTTTTATAAAACCCATTATAACGTCAGTCTGAATTCTGACAACGAAGTCTTACCTCTAATTGGGAGTAAAGAAGGAATTATGCATATTTCAATGGCATATCTTAACGAAGGCGATGCTGTTTTAATTCCAAATCCAGGCTATCCAACCTATACCTCCGTCACGAAATTAGTAGGGGCAGATCCTATTTTTTATGACTTAAAAGCAAGTTCCAACTGGCAACCAGATTTAGCAGCTTTAGAAGCTATAGACCTTTCTAAGGTTAAGCTAATGTGGGTCAATTATCCACACATGCCAACTGGGACTTTAGGAAATCAAACCGCATTAAAATCACTGGTTGCGTTTGCTAAAAAACATGCTATTTTACTTGTTAATGACAACCCTTACAGTTTTATTTTAAATGAGCAACCCTCTAGTATTTTTAATATTGAAGGTGCAAAAGAGGTTTGTTTAGAACTAAATTCTTTAAGTAAAACCTTTAACATGGCCGGATGGCGTGTAGGAATGTTAACGGGTTCGGCAGAACATTTACAAAACGTGATTAAAGTTAAAAGTAATATGGATTCGGGAATGTTTTATGGAATTCAAAAAGGAGCAATTGAAGCACTTAACAGTTCCAAAAACTGGTTCAATGATTTAAATAAAATCTATGCGGAACGTCGTGCACTTGTATGGGAATTGGCCACCGCACTAAATTGTACGTTTGAAACAACGACTTCTGGAATGTTTGTATGGGCTAAATTACCATCAGCAGTAAAATCAGAAGTATACATCGATTCTATATTGCATCAGCATCACATATTTATTGCCCCAGGGACTATTTTTGGGAGCAATGGCGAAGGCTATATTCGGTTTTCATTATGTGCACCAAAAGAAAGTATTCAATCTGCCATAAATCGCGTGTTATGAAACAGGTAAGCATTATAGGGGTTGGATTAATTGGCGGGAGTTTTGCTTTGGATTTAAAGCACTTTATTCCAGAAGTTCATATCACAGGAATTGATCAAAATGAAACGCATTTAACAGAAGCTATGTCCCTAGGGATTGTGGATCAAAAAGGGAGTATGAATTCCCTCAAGACCGCAGATTTAGTTGTATTGGCAATTCCTGTTAATGCAGTACTAAAAATATTGCCTCAGGTTTTAAATTTAATTTCAGACCAAGCGGTAGTGATAGATATGGGCTCTACCAAAGAAGCGATTTGTAAAGCCGTTTCAACACATCCAAGACGGGCTCAATTTTTAGCAACACATCCTATTGCGGGAACTGAATTCTCTGGACCTTCCGCAGCAATCAATGGCTTGTTTGAGAATAAAACAAATATTATTTGTGAGGTCGAAAAAACCTTACCCAACTTAGGGGAGTCAGTTTTGTCAGTATTCAAAACCATGGGAATGCATTTGCGGTTTATGGCGGCAAAGGATCATGATAAACACATTGCGTATGTGTCTCACTTGTCACATATTAGCTCTTTTATGTTAGGTAAAACAGTGATTGAGAAAGAGAAAAATGAACGTAATATTTTTGATATGGCAGGCAGTGGATTTGAATCCACAGTACGATTGGCTAAAAGTTCACCTGACATGTGGACCCCTATTTTTGAACAAAATAAAGACAATGTTATAGAAACGCTCACAGAGTATATTCAAAATTTAAACCAATTTAAAGCCTTTATGGAGAAAGACGATTTTGAAGCAGTACACAACGAAATGAAAAACACAAATTATATAAAACAAATATTAAAAGGAATTGCTTAATAATAACAAAAAATGGAAAACAAAAAAGAACTAGGAAATTGGTTGAATGAATTAAATCTCGATCACCCTTTAGTAATCGCTGGCCCTTGTAGTGCCGAGACCGAAGAACAAGTATTAAGAATTGCGCATGAGCTAAAAGACACGGATGTAAGCTATTATCGTGCTGGAATTTGGAAACCTCGAACACGCCCTGGAAATTTTGAAGGTGTGGGAGCATTGGGTCTAAAATGGCTTCAAAAAGTAAAGGAGGAAACCGGTTTAAAAACAGCAACAGAAGTTGCCAACAGAGCCCACGTAGAATTGGCTTTAGAGCACGATATTGATTTATTATGGATCGGTGCTCGATCTACAGTAAGTCCATTTATTGTACAAGAAATTGCTGATGCTTTACAAGGAACTGATAAAGTAGTTTTGGTTAAAAATCCAGTAAACCCAGATTTAGCGTTATGGCTAGGAGCAATTGAGCGTTTGGCAACAGCTGACATCAAAAACTTAGGCGTTATCCATAGAGGATTTTCATCCTACGAAAAAACAAAATATAGAAATACACCAGAGTGGCAAATGGCGATTGAACTGCAAACAAAGTTTCCAGACCTTCCATTAATCAATGACCCTTCTCATATTACAGGAAAACGGGATATGATTTTTGATGTGTCTCAAACCGCATTGGACTTAAACTTTGATGGATTGATGATTGAAACACATTTTGACCCTGATAATGCCTGGAGTGATGCAGCACAACAAGTAACACCAACGTCTTTGATTCAAATTATGAAAGATTTAAAAATTAGAAAAGAATCGACTCCAGAAGTGGCGTATAACGATCAGCTTACAAATTTGCGTGCACAAATAGATGTGATGGACAACCAATTGCTTGAAACCTTAGGAAAGCGAATGAAAGTTGCTGAAAGCATTGGAACTCTTAAAAAACAAGAAAACGTTGCGGTGCTACAAAGCAAACGTTGGAATGAGATTTTAGGGAAGATGGTTCTCGAAGGTGAACAACACAACTTGAGTGAAGAGTTTATTCTCAAACTGTTTAAAGCAGTGCACCAAGAATCGATTAACCACCAAGAACAAATTCTGAATAGATAAAACAAAAAAAAGCCTCGCATTGCGAGGCTTTTTTTATAAGACTATTGTTCTGTTATTTGATAGAAAAATCAAATACAGACTGATTTGTACGCCCTTGAGGGACATTTCCTTGGTAAATAAAACAATATTCACCAGGCTCTAAACTTTCAGGAACTACCGTAAATTTGTTATTTCCGATAGTTTCAATCGTAAATGGAAGGGATGCTTTTGGATCGATTCCATTACTGCTTGTAAACATATTTGATTTTGAAGTAATCACTTCTCTTAAGTTTTTTGACTTTTTTACTCTCATTTTAACCAATACAAACTCATTTGGTGAGGATGCAACTCGAAACCACCAATTAAACAATCCGGGTTGTTTACCTTGGAAGTTTTGCATATTATCAGCCCCTGTATCGGGATCAAAAATAAATGTAAATTCTGGAGACCTTGAACTAATCACA
>Ga0255758_10000166_pt1 | contig 70853 bp, 52 predicted proteins | sample 011ome_24_FD_179958 | JGI IMG/M metagenome (GOLD analysis project Ga0255758, IMG submission 179958) | Coastal salt marsh microbial communities from the Groves Creek Marsh, Skidaway Island, Georgia - 011513CT metaG (version 2) | ecosystem: Environmental > Aquatic > Marine > Intertidal zone >... | reverse complement strand
TAGACTTATATGAGTAGGGAGACAAAAAGAAGGAACAGGGACGGCGAGGAAGCTGACGAAGGAAGGCTGGAAGGTCCCAATTGACTTATTAGAATTCCCCAAATTTGTTCGTTTGATTTGTTCGGTAGTATGTAATACAAACGGGTTTGTGTGCACACACAAGACTATATAAAAGAGCTAATGTTGAGTACGCATGTGGTAATTTAAACCGTTAGATTGACGAAAGCGCTTCTCGCACACATCGCATTCATACGGTTTCTCGTTCGTGTGAGTACGCATGTGTCTGGCCAAGCTACCAGATTGAGTAAAACGCTTCTCACACACATCACACTCGTACGGCTTCTCGTTCATGTGAATACGCACGTGCCTTTTCAAACCACTAGAATCACTAAAACGCTTCTCGCACACATCGCACTCGTACGGTTTCTCGTTCGTGTGAATACGCATGTGGCTTTGCAAAGTACTAGAACAACGAAAACGCTTCTCGCAAACATCACATTCGTACGGTTTCTCGTTCGTGTGAATGCGCATGTGAACTTTCAAATTACTAGCTTGAGTAAAACGCTTCTCGCACACATCACATTCATACGGTTTCTCGTTCGTGTGAATGCGCTTGTGGACTCTCAAATTACTAGAATTACGAAAGCGCATCTCGCACACGTCACACTCGTACGGTTTCTCGTTCGTGTGAGTACGCATGTGTATGGCCAAACTTGATGGTCTATCAAACACCTTCTCGCAAACACCGCACTCGTGTTGCCCTCTCTTTCTCTTCACTCCTTTAGCAATAATAGCAGTTTCTTCTTTCCTCATCCGATGATTCTGTTCCACACCATCGTCACACGGCACGCACATGAGCATCCTCCGCAATCGCTCTGCGTCGTCTTCTTCTCTCTCTTCTTCTCCCTCTTCTTCTTCTCTGTCATCACCCTTCCTCACCACGACCACCGTTTTTACGTTTTCCGCTCGTTTCGGATGTTTATTCTTTCGTCTGCCCGTCATCGAAAGTATTGTGTTGTATTCTTTTTCTTTTTCCGGGGGGGGAGGAAATGAAGAATTTTCGGACACCGAAATTCCCTAAAACACCTGACGCGCAGAAAAGAAACACAAACAAAACGCATTCAACAGTCAAAGTAATAACAATGTCTTCTTCATCATCATCACCATCTCCTCCATCTCTCAAACGATTCCTCTCCGCGCACTACGTCTTCAACGTGATAATCATCCTTTTATACCCTCTTTTTTATATCTGGGCGATTGAAATGAAAGACGAGGAAACAGTTGAGAAAGTCGTCAATTGGACGAAACAAGCGACGTACATGACTGGATTGACGTTACTGTTGAAACTCCGCCGGTTTGAAACGTTAGATAAATTCATTGCGGATTGCTTCCTGCACGTGAAGAGTTCTATTTTACTCTTATCGTTCATCATGGACCGGAAAGTGTTTTGGATTTTTGGAAGTCTCTATTACTTCCACTATTTGTTGTGTCAGTTGAGAGAATATTCGGGAGCGAGCAAAGCGGAACATCTGAACGTGGCCTCGTTCGAACGACGCGTGAAAATCGGCGCCACGAAAGGGGAAGAGACGAAAAAATGGTTGGTGATGTTTTACGCGCCATGGCATCCACCTTGTAATCAGTTCGATCCGACGTTCGCGCAGCTGTCTTTGGAGTTTTCCGACGCGGACGATAAAGACAGCGGTTTGACGTTTGCGAAGTTTGATCTCTCGAGATGGCCGGGCGGAGCCATCGATCATGGGATCGATTTGACCGGGAACTCGAAACAGTTACCGACGTTGATTTTGTTCGATAACGGCGGCGAAATTGAGAGGATGCCTAGGTGCACGAAGCAAGGAGTGATTGAAAACAGAGTCGTGTTTAGCAGAGCGAACGTGTGTGAACGTTTTGGCTTGAAAGCGGAACGAAAAGAGTTGAAGAAGAGTAAGTAATTGATTTAGAAGAAGCTAACCATATGATAGTCGCGCATCAGTAAATGAATGAATGTTTTGTATGATGATAATAGTTATAATAAGTATGTTATACAACACTACTATACGTGTTTTTACGTGCTATTTCGTAGTGTTCATCTTTGCGGTGTGTTTTTCTTTTTCACTTCTTTTCTCTCTCCCTCTCCCTCTCTCTCTTCATCCCCTTCTTCTATGCATCCGCTGGATTCTTAAACGCCACGTTCCCGGTAATGATAATCCCGACAATCACCCCAAACAAGCCAAGCGCGCTTCCAAAAATCTCAATCACTAAAATCTTCACAAACAAAGCTGGATTTTGCGCGTCGCTCAACGCGCAGCTACTCCCAACCGTCCCTACGCAAATACCGCACACCAGATTCGCCAACCCGACGGTTATACCAGACGCTAATATCGCGTACCCTGAAAACATCGATCGATCCGAATACGACCCATCTGGCATTCTCGGCGCAAATTCCACTTTCGTTTGTAAAATAATCGCCACAATCACCCCGTAAATAGCCACCGCTTCGCAGAAAATAATCGAGATGAGATTCTTGCTCGTGATTCGCGGCGCTTTAATAGCTGCTCCAGCTAACGAGCTCCCGGTGATGAAAATCCCCCACGCGGCGCCAACGACCGATAAACCAATCGCGCACGATATCCCAATCGCGGACCATAAATACGGGTTTATTCGTCTAAAAATCAATCCCAAATATTCCCAATCGATGAGTTTATCGTTGTTGGTGGTTTTCGAGAAACTCAAAACGAGCAAAAGATTGGAAATCGTAAACACGCTGCCGATTATCAGATAGGTTTCGCGGGTCAAAAAACCCGACGTGATGCCTTTCACTAAAACCATGGTGTTGTTCTGCGTGTCTTATTAAAGCTGCGCTATTATTCCTGCTACTCTTTTTGTCTACTCTTTTTCAAGGGTATAGTATTTATCTCGTTCGTGTTGTGATTTGTGATTTGTGGTGATGAGTTTCTTAAAAGTGTTTGACGTGAAAAATAGCAAGAAGCGAAAAAAAAAAACCTGCATGTTTGTTTGCCAAAAAGAAAAAGAGCGGGGGGAAAAGAGTTTTTGTTTTCCTCACTCAAATAATGTCATCGAGACGAAAGAATAAACATCCGAAACGAGCGGAAAATGTGAAGACGGTGGTGGTTGCGAGTGCTGCAGAGGAGGAGGAGAGAGAAGAAGAAGAACGACCGGTGTTGTTGTGTTTGCGAATACCTGATGTGGTGGAAGATGATGAAGACGATTTTGATGAAGTCGTTGAGCAGCAAAATGAGATACGAAAAGAAAAGACTGCGACGAAAAGAGGAGGGAAGAGAAAGAGAACGCAACAACACGAGTGCGATGTTTGCGAGAAGGTGTTTGGATGTCCATCAAGTTTGGCCATACACATGCGTATTCACACGAACGAAAAACCGTACGAGTGCGATGTGTGCGAGAAGCGTTTTACTCAATCTAGTAGTTTGAAAACGCACATGCGTATTCACACGAAGGAGAAGCCTTATGAATGCGATGTTTGTGATGAAGCTTTTCGTCAACTTGGTCATTTGCAAAGCCACATGCGTATTCACACGAAGGAGAAACCGTATGGATGTGATGTGTGCAAGAAGTGTTTTCGTCATTCTAATGCTTTGAAAGATCACATGCGTACGCACACGAACGAGAAGCCGTATGAATGTGATGTGTGCGATGAAGCTTTTCGTCAATATGGTCATTTGCAAAGACACATGCGTATTCACACGAACGAGAGACCGTACGAATGCAACGAGTGTGATAAAGCTTTTCGTGAATCGAGGTCTTTGAAAAGGCACATGCGCACTCAACATTAGCTCCTTAATAGTCCTGGTTTACATATATACTCGTACGTTTGCATCGCATACCGAACGAATCAAACGAACGTTCTTCCCCGCTTTAAAACTCATAAAAAATTCTTCATCTCTCTTCTCTGTGTCGCCGACAAAAAGCTCCTCTTTCTGTTTTTCTTTTTAAAAGGAGAAAAAACAGCTGCTTCGCAACACAATTTTTCGATACTATCACGACCAATGCGATGATACGGTTACAAAGAGCAGCGAGAGAAGGATGGGAAGGCGCGACTGCGGGCGCTTTGGCGAGGAGTGTTGTTGATCTTTTTCCTTCCTTTTTTTATTCTTCGTCGTCGTCGTCGGATGATGATGATGATGATGAAGAAGAAGAAGAAGATACAAAATTGGAAGCCGATGATATGTTTGAAAAAACGACGACGACGACGGTTGAGAAGAACGATGACAAAAACAAAAAGGACAAAAAGAGGACGACGAAAAGACAAACGATGAAGCTGCGGTTGTTCGCGGAAGATTTTCTCTATTTCTCTTTGGTGAATGTAGTGAGTGAGAATAGGACTAGAAAAAGTGATATCGCCACGACCACGGTTGAAGCTTTCAAAAGATACGCAGTCGCGGGGGCGATATCGACGGCTTTGATGCTCCCGTTTGATATCGTAACTTTGCAAATGAAAAAAATAGAAGCGAAGATGAAGAAGAAAGGAAAGGCATCATCTTCAAAGAGTAGTAATAGTAAAAATCGAATGAAGGTGTATGTATCCGCGATGAAAGAAGCGTATAAACGAGACGGCGCGTTGGCGTTCCAACGAGGTTTCTCTCAAAACGTGCCATTAATTGTTTCGCACGCGATTAACCTTGCCGCCTTCGATGCCTTGAAAGCGTTGAAGACGAAATACGGGGAGAAAAAGTTGTCGATAATCGAATCGTTCGTGATTGGGTGCTTATCGAAGACTATAGCGACTGGTATTACGTTTCCTTTAGAGCGAACGAGAGCGTTGGTGGAAGCCTCGAAATCTTTTCATCGCGAGGAAGAGGAGAATTCCGTGAGAAGGAACATGGTCGATGGAGAGTATTTAAATAGTAGCGATACCACGAGTAAGGAGAAGAAGAACATGAACAGCAATAGCAGCTCGAACACCTTAGACGTCGTGCAGCTCGTTTTAGAAAGCCAGGGGATTTGCGGGTTTTATGACGGCGTCATACGTCACGTACAAAAGTCTGTGCACGCCTCGGCTCTTTTCTTCGTGATCCGTGAGCAAATGCGCAATCGTCGATAAGCGTTCGTAGAACTATGATTACTAATGATGTACGCTAACTAACTATATACGTAAGTACCAGGTACCTGTATAACTAAAAGTCTACTCCTATTCCTACTACTCCTACTCCTAAACAGTGTTTAAAGTACATACCTAAATTCACATCATGTCTGCTTCGGTGGTTTCGGTTTTCATTCTCTTTGCTTCCCTCTCCAACTCTTCCGCTTCGCTTTCGCTCAAAATTTCTCCCCAGGACGAGGGATGCTCCCTCAAATACTCTCGGACAATGTTCCTCAGCGCGATGTTCGGATGTAGCGAATCCAACGTAATCGAACAATCCGGCTGCAACGGATCCGCAACTTTCTTCTCTCTCCCGTATTTTTCGTGTTGTTGTTTAATATATTGCTCTATCGCTGAACGCTCGTACGAGTTCCCGCTCGGGCTGACCACTGGTTCTCGATACATTTCCAACGACAGAGGACAGCAAAACGCATCCGGCGCTTGCTTCCGCTCGTCTTTTTCCTTCGCCTCGTTCACGCGCTCTCTCAACACTCTCGCGTCGTCCTCGGTTAAGGGCACAAACCCCGGGTGCGATAACTTTGCTTCTAAACTTTCGTACACTTTCCTCCTCTCCTTTGCTTTTTCGCAGTGTTCCATGTATTTCGATTTCGCCAACGACCGCCAAATTAAATCCACTTGCGACTCGTCGTATTCTCTCGCCAGAAACAAACTCTTCTCCAATATCTCTGCTCCTTTTTTATAATTATCTTCGATTTCCTCCGGTAACATGCACACGCAAACGCCTAAATGATACGTCGCTTTCACGTTATCGTGGTCCAATTTCAAACACTTCTCCAAATCCTCTTTCGCTTCCTTCCATCTCAATCTCTTCTCGTTCGCCATCGCCCTATTGAGATACGGGACGTGCCATTTTTGCTCCGATTGAAGAATCGCCTCGGTATACAGTTCGCACGCGGCGGCGTATTTTTGTTTCTGGAAGAGCAGATTGCCTTGGTGTTTCGAGTGCTCCGCTTCTTGTGCATTTTTAGGTGGACTAGTGTAGTGTCGCGATTTTGACGACATTTGTCTTCTCCTTTATTACTAATCAATAATCCCCTTTAGTATTCAGCATTCAGCAGCAAGAACAAGGAAAAAGGAGGAACGAGAATTTTTGAAGAAGAAGAGGAGGAGGAAAAAGGACAGAAGGAGTTTCTTTTCAAATTTTTGATTTTTTCTCTCTCTTTTTCTCTTCTTCAAAAACAACAGAAACACCAACAGACAGAAACAAAAACTCTCCTCTCTTTTCTTTCTTTCTCTCTCTCTCTCTGTTATATTCTGCACACTAAAATGTCTTTTGTGGTGTATCATCCATCACTGATGATGAACTAGTATTCGTAAAGAAGAAAGTATTTTACACAACACGTATAAGAAAGAGAGAGAGAGATGGAAGAGGTTTATGATACCGCTGCGTTAGTATCTGACGACGCAAAACTCAAAGAAGAAGAAGAGGAGAAAAAGATTCAAAAAATGAAATGTGATGATGATGATGATGATGATGATGATGATGATGGTGACGACGAGAAGAACACATTTGCAATCCAAAATCTACCGGAAGGCGCCATCGCGCACATTTTCTCTCTCCTCCCGGCGTTATCTGTGATTAATTGCATGCTCACTTCGAAACAGTTGTATCGAGCAGCCGTGTCGGACGGGACGTGCTGGAAAAGACAGTGCGAAAAACTCGCCAACATCGAGAGTTTAGACGATTTACGAGCGAAAGCGAGACGAGATATATTCATGAATTCCGCGAAAGACGAAGAGAAGGTGAAAGAATCCGGGGAGTATTACAGGAAAGTTTTCATTGAGATGCAAAAGAACCCGTTGATGCGTTATCGATTTTTGAAGATGATCCCGACGCTCGGCTTGAATGTGCGAGAATTGCGTCGCGGAAAAAGTAGGAGAAAGAAGATGGTTTTCGGTGGGTTTAGCTTCAACGCCGTGGAAGGATACGACGAGGAGGAAGAAGAAGAAGAAGAAAAGGAGGATGCTACGATGGAACTGGTTGACGACGACGGGAAGGAAAACGTATCGAAAAATTTTAGAGACGAGGACGAGAATAACAAGAACAAGAAACGAACCTCGGACGGCGCGTTGAAAGAGATGCAATCGAACCGAGAACGATACATAGAGCAAGACGTCGTAGATTTGAATGGAGGGACGAATAGAAAAAGGAAGAAGAAAATCATCTCAGACTACTCGAGTTTTAACGTTCAAGAAAGAGTGGAGGTGAGGAACAGTCATCGACAGCGCATGTGGGAATGTTTAGACGTGTGCTCGGGGACATTAAAAGCGGTTAAACTCGTAGGATTCCTCGAAAAACCTGAAGAAGGTTTGCGAAGTAGGAAATTGCGCGAAGCGGCGAACATGAAGGCGCTATCGGCGCAAATAGTCGCTCGAGCGACGACGAGGATGGGAGAAGAAGACCACTCAGGCGCGAAAGAATACTTGAACGGAGCGAATTCTATCGCGCGATTAGAACGTTTAGTTACGATTGACGAAGACATGCCGTTTGAGGTCCCGTGGTTAGTAGGAGAACTTCCGCCAGAGTTGCAAGCGGCGGAAGAAGAAGACGAGATGGAAGCGAATTCAGTTGGCAGAAGGCGAATTCTTCCGCGACTCAGCGGTAAAATGCTCATGATTCACGAGCATTTTCCGATAAGTTTACGCGCGCAGCGGTCGAGAGTGTGCGAGGATCCAGTCGTCGCGAAAAAACAACCGCCGCAAGAGTGGTGCTATGACGACGACGGCACCTTTCGATTGAAAAGATCTAAAGTGCGCATGCTCACGCAGCAATTGATTGAAGGCGTTCGATTTGCGCATTCGCGTGGGATTGCGCATAGAAATTTGCATTGCGGACATCTTTTAGTCGACGATCAGAAGAATAATGGCAACGGACAACTCGTAATTGCCTCGTGGGCAGCATCGAGAGGATTTCGCGACGTAGGAAAGCGCTCTCCTTTGCGTTCGTGCACCGTGCCGTATTACATCGCGCCTGAAGGACTCATCATACCTCCTGTGCAACAAATCGATCCCGATTCCATCGACGAAACCGCTTACGATGATATCGGAACGTTCGACGGAACAGATAACGGAGATGAATCTACTGTAGAGGAAGAAAAAGAAGAAGAAGAAGAGAGCAAGAAAAAGAAGAAAAAGAAACCAGTGCTTCCGAAACAGTACACAAACGCCGTGGACATGTGGTCGTGTGGTTGCGTCTTTGCAGAATTTATCCTCGGTTCCTCGCTCTTCAACAAATTCGCGTATTACGAAGGTGCCGAACAGTTGGATCAAATTTTGTGCATTTTTAAACTTCTTGGAACACCAAACGAAAAGTCGTGGCCGGATGTTAAAAGCATCCCCGGTTGGCACGAGGATATGTTCCCGAAATGGTTACCAAGAGTCTCCTTCTTGAAACTAACTCGCGCGAACGAAATCACCGTTTTCCAGGCCGATTTGTTGCGAAGAATGTTAACGCTCGACCCTTCGAGAAGAATTACCGCGCACGAAGCGTTGCATCACCCGTATTTCTCCTCCGAAACCGAACTCAAAGACGATCGCGTCGTAAAGTACGAAGACGAAGACGCGCAGCGTTTAAAACTGCCCGGCGGCGAGACCATAGTCGGACGACACGTTCGTATGGTCAACGCGAAACAGGATGAAGAAGAAGAAGAAGAACTCTTCGGCATCGTCTCTAAACTCGAACAATCGCCGTGTAAAAAGTACCACCGATATCACGTCATCTTTGACACGAAGCAAACGCCTCTATCGATGAGTTCGTTGGTTTCGCTCGAGACTAAACTCGAGGTGCTTAAAAACCGCGACGACAAAGAGGAAGAAGAAGAAGAAACAGTGCGAGTCAAATTCCGCCTCGCCACGCAATATTGGTCCGAACGCGACGTCTTGTTAAAGATGGTCTTATAATATATACATAGCAGTACAGCTAGAGAGAGAGAGAGAAACACATATAGAAGCGTGTATAATATACAATCTGAAAGTAGAAATACTCTTTTACGCCAAACAGGTAATTATTTTTGAGCCTTTTTTGGTCTTCTGCGATTCCGCCTTTTGACACAAAACCATTACCCACAGAATAAATCAAGAATCTCTCTTCTTCATCGCGCGCATTTTACGCATTACCCAAAGAAAAAGAAGGAGAAGGAGCTCGTCGTCGCGAATACATTATCGTCGTCGTCGTCGTCATGGGTGGAACGAACGACAACGACATGAATGAAGTCGCCGTCATCGACGAACGTTTGCAGAACAATTCCATAAAAATTTCCAAAGAAGACGGCTTGAAACCGGTGTCGTTAAACACGTTAAACACGCAAACGCACTCGGTCGGGGTGATCATCCCTCCGCCGGACGTGAGAGCGATCGTGGATAAAACCGCGCAGTTTGTCGCGAAAAATGGCCCAGAGTTTGAAACAAGAATCTTATCCTCGGAGAAGAACAATCAAAAGTTTTCGTTTTTAAGAGAGAATTCACCGTTTTACTCCTACTATCGAGGGAAGATCGAATCGAATAAACTGGAATTGGAAGGAAAGACGATCGAGGATCAGAACAAGAAAGGGATGGAAGTCGCGGAGCAAGTGCAAAGTCAGAGCAAGTTTATGGCTAAAAGTACGACTACCGGGTTGTCATCATCGAAACCGGAAGTTTTAGAACGTCCGAGAGAGTTCAAACATTCCGTCGGGACGCAGCCGCCGCAAGGCTTGAAGAGGAGCGAGATTGAGGTGATTAAACTCTCCGCGCAGTTTGTGGCGAGAAACGGCGCAAAGTTTCTCTCCGGGTTAGCTTCTAGGGAATATCAAAACCCAGAGTTTGCGTTTTTGAAACCGGCACATCCTTTGTTTACGTATTTCACCAGTTTAGCGGATTCGTACTCGGAGGTTTTAATGCCGGAGAATAAGCAAGAGATGGAGGAGATTTTAGACGTGGAGGAGGATTATAAGAAGGCGTTAGAACGATCGTTAAAAAGGTCCGAATGGGACGCCACGCAAACGAAGAATAGAAAAGATATCGAGGAGAAAAAACGCATGGAACGAGAAGCGATGGAGGCGATCGATTGGCACGATTTCGTGGTGGTGGAGACAATCGATTTCGACGATGGCGAAGACGAAACGTTACCAGAGCCAATCCCGATGAGAGAAATTGTTGGGTACTTGAAGAGACAAGCGTTGGAGGATGCGTCGAAGGTTGAAACGCAGCCGACAACGAAATCGACGACTTTAGTAGAAGAAGAAATAGACGTAGGAGGAACAAGAGGGGCCTCTGCAGTAGCAACCATGGACGACGAAGAGCGACAAATCGTGCGACAAGCGCAAGAGGCGGAGAAGAGAGTGAAAGCAGCGTCGAGACCGTTAGCGCCAAATGCGTCTGATGAGAAGCATGCATCGGGTATTAATGAGAACTTACCCGAACCTGGTATGAAAATTGTTCGAAACTATAAGAAACCAGAAGAAAGAGCGGCAGCTTCCAAGGGCGATAAAGCGACCAAGTTTGCGGTCTCGCCAATCACCGGCGAACTGGTTCCGGTGGACGAAATGGCCGAGCACATGCGTATCTCTTTGATCGACCCAAAGTGGAAGGAACAAAAAGACGCGATGTTGAAAAAATTACAAGGAAGCAACAAAGTCGACGACGACCAGTTCGCGAAGAACATTTTAAGTTTAGCGAAATCGAGACCAGACATTTTCGCCAGCGGGAACGATAAAGACGTCTCGACCGCCTTGAACGAACAAATGAAGAAGCATCAGCAACAACAACAACAACAACCGCCTGCGCTTGCGTCAATAGCAGCTCCTACGCCGCAACCGGCGGCACCTGTCATTCCCACTATGATTCAACCACCGCCGATGATGGCGCAGCAGCCGATGCCGCCGCCGCCGCCACCACCGGCGACTATCGCGACGAATGCGGGAGTTGGACAAAAACGAGGTCGGGAAGATGGAGGCGATGATTTAGATGCAGAACCGGTGAAACAAAAATTACGGATCGGAGAGATGGAGTTGGAAGACGAGGATAATTGGCTCGATGCGAATCCAGGTACGATTAAACTCAAAATCTTATGCCCTGACGAAGCGAAGGACAAAAATTTGAACGGCCAAACGATTGATCTGGAATTCGAAAGCGGTAAAGAAACGGTGTTGAAAATCAAGCAAGAGTTGAAACCTTTGCTAGGGAACTTAGCGCAAGGGAAAATGAAATTGGAAGTCAAGAAGATGGGGTTCTTGAAAGATGCAAACTCGTTGGCATATTACAACATCAAATCAGGCGCATCGATTCATTTACATCTGAAGAAGCGTTGAGAAAAATATGTATTAAATTAGTATTGATAGTATTGATCACGATAAAAAAAAGTAGTACATTTACAGAAGCAATCATTAAAAGCACGCGCCAGCCTTCCCTCTGTTCTCAAATTGTTTCATTCCCGGGCGAGGTAAAGACGGTAACGAGTTTTCGTTGTCGTTTTTCGGTCTCTTCTTTTCGATTTCTTTGCGTTCGATGTCTCTTTGAAAGTGTAACTTAGACGCGCGAGTCAACGCCATGGAAACTTTCGTATCGTTTCCGCCAGTTTTCAACGCTCTTTTGTAATCGTCCACGGCCTCGGCGTATTTTTCAACCTGCTCGTAGGCGTTGCCCCGTTCGAAGTATAAGTCGGAGAGTATTTTTTTCGTCGCGTCTGCATCTTTGTCGTTGATCGCAGAGGATGTCGCATTCGATGACGATGATAACGAAGAGAGTAGCTTTTTACCTTCTTGAATGGCTTCGGCGTAATCTTTCGTCGCATTTCTGGTTTTACCGAGCAAAACGTTTGCTTTCGCGCGTCGTCGTAAACAATCCATGATTTTCACTTCCATTGTTGTCGTCGACGTCGATTTACCACCTTCTTCTAACGTCGTGGTGTCTTCACTGCCGTCCTCCGAAGCTGGCGGCGAAGAAGAAGAAGTGAAGAAGCGAAGAAAAAATAGTGCCGATGAGAACGATTTAATCGCGTTTGCGTGATCACCAGAGGATTCAAAATGATCGCACGATTGCATCGCTTCTTTGAGAGACGCAAACTCCATCGGAGTCGACACGTCGTTGATTTGAGCGTCAAGCTCGTTTTCAATCTCCTCCGGCGTCTTTGAAGGAGTGAATTTTGGCGCTAAGTTTCCGTCGCGGAATTTAATTACTTCCGCGCGTAAATCGCGCAAATTTATATTGTTACTGTTGTTGTTGTTAATGATAACAATTCCTTTCTCTTTTACTTTGCCATCTGGAGCGTTATTCAGGCGTAACATAGAGTTCTCGGAAGATTCTGACGATGACAAACGCTTCCACGCTTTGCCTACTTCTGTTTTCACGAGCGTGACGCGAAGGGACTTTGCCGTCGTAAGCATGCAGCTTTTCTCCCTCACGATTGCATCAAACAAGCACGGAACCGAGAGCACATAGACTTTATCTCTTTCCTCTTTCGATTTAATCGAAACGGTAAAACTTCGTTCGTTTTGTATTTCCAACTGCGCGGATTTCAGATCCATCAATTTCTCGTCGTGTTGCAAGCGCACGATGATTTCGCCATCTCTATCTTCCCACGTGTACCGATCGATGTTAATGACGCGATTTTCGGGGGAGCGGCCTTCCTCTTCTTCCTCGCCGTCATCAGTGTCACCCTTTTCTCTATCTCCAATCATCAAAACTTTTTTCTTATTCTTTTCAACTTTCAACAACTTTGGCGGTTCTCGTTTGATACCTTTCGCCTCTTCCAACCGGCGCATCCGCTCTTCCTTCATCTTTGGATCGACTCTTGTCAATTCGTGCTGGACTAAATCTATCGCGCCTTGCGTCATGTGATTTCCCACGAAATTTGTCGTGTGCCCGCTTTGTGGTTTCTCGTACCCGGGTTCTCGCTTAATAATCGTACCGTCCGGCGTTTGCTCTAAAGCGTCGTAGCCTTTCTTTTTCTCTCCGGTGGAGATGTAATACTTCCCGCCGTGCGCTTTCTTATCCCATACGGTTTTACCGATTTTACCGTACGATTTCTGTTTGATGAGTTGTTCTTTCGGTATTATCATCTTATTCTTATTCGTTCGACCCTCTTCCTCCTCTTCTTCTTCTTCCGCAAACCGACGATCTGAGGAATTCTTCTCCTCGATCTCGTCCTCGTTTCTCCCGGCTGTCCCGTACGTCTTGTATTCCTCCCACGCTTTCGAATGCTGCGCGCCGTCCGAAACCCGATCCAGCGATGGGTTATAACACGATTGGTCGTACTCGCTCATGTCTCAAATATATATGTGTGTGTGTGTGTGTGTCAATATATCGCGCGTTCGTGGTCGAGGTTGATAGATATTCTTTTTTTGTCGCGCTTACATTGCGCATGTTTGACTCGAAAAAAAAACAAAGCGTTTTTAAAGTCCTGATGACTAAGCAAAAGGGATAAAACCTAAAAACTTGGAGGAAGTTTTTCTCTTCTCTTCTCTCCCAAAACAGACAGACTGACAGAGGAGTGGGAATCAGAAAAGGCAAATAATATTACAAACCGCTAATCATGTCCGTGAACGCTTCGAATCTCTCCTTCTTCTCCGCTTTTAAATCTGCGTTTGTTGCACGCCCCACGCTCATTTCGTCCAAGGATATTCTCGTTTTGCGCACGATGTCTTTTCTACGAAAGGTCTTCGATAACTGTTTCTTGGCGAGTTGTTCGTCTTGTTTCGCGCCGAGGATGTTTGAGAAGGAACCAATCATGCTACCGAAAATACCGCAGCCTAAGGTAACCCAGACGTACCAAAAAGCGATTTGGCGCGTGTTTTCGGGTGCAAAATCGCCGAATCCAACCGTTGACAAGGAGATGGTGGAAAAGTAAAACGAGTCAATCCGCGACCACCCGTCGTTTTTGACAGAGGTGAAGTAGGCGAACCCGAGCCAAAAAACGACAGAGGATATGAAAGCAGACGCGAGCATGTTCAATCTTTCGCTTCTAACATCGTTTTTGGCTTTGATGAGGTTCAAAAGCGTGACAATTTCACTCACAGATATGCTCACCCCGAAACTCTCCGCGTAACCCTCGCCGGCGAGTTCGTCTATGTATTTATTCACGTCCCTGGTGGGTACGTTTTCCCAACCCGAACTGAGGGTATTGAAAAATGTCGGCAAATCCTTTACTGGAATACTTACCGATAAATTTATCGTTCCGTAACTCGCGGTGGTTTGAATCGCTAAAGTTTTCATCATCTGTGGCACGTTCACCTCTAAATCCAACGGTTCCTTAATTTTCAACACTCTCAGAGCGTAAGAACTGACAATTCTCGCCACTTGCAGCAACGGGTCAGTCAACGCTGTCAAAGTATAGGCAAATTTGGCAATCAACGGTAAGCACGTAAACGTGACTAAGAGTTTGCCTCCATCTGTAATCGGCGTAATGTTCCCGTACCCGATCGTTGTCATCACCGTCCCTACGAAATACACCACATCTGTGGCAGATAACTCCTCCTCTTCTTCTCTTTCGTTGTTTTCTATTTCTTTCAATACGAAGGCCACCAGTAAGGCAAACGCGGCTAACGTAAATTGCCTTAAAATAAGTTTCCGAATCTTGTTACTCGATCCGTAGCCGGCTTTCTTCAAACGCTCCTTCCATTTCTTGCTACTCTTCGAATGATCTAACTTTGACTTTTCCAAATCGATCGTTTTGAAAGTCAGGAACTCATGTTTCACCTTCGAAGTCGTTTCGGTATCCCCAGACGTCGACGCTTCATCTTCCGTATTTATGCTTTCCGATTCCGATAATCTCTCGTCGTTGCTCACGGAGTTCTCATCATCGTCGTTCGCTTCTTTGCTGTTCGAGGATTTCTTTGTTGTTGTTGTTGCTGTGCCTCTTTTTCCTCTTCTTCTTCTTTTCTCTTTTACTTTCATCAACACGTTTGGCAATTTCGCTCGACCTGAGTCGCTGCATTGCCCCCCACCAAACACCGAGTCTCTCGTAGAGAAATTATTTCTCTTGCACTGACATCGTTCCAAAAGAGGGACCAAACCTAAAACTTCTTCCGATTCCACGTGTAACCCGCACCCGATCCAAGACGGTTTCGAGCAGGTTTCACACGTTATTCGTCGACACATATTTGTTTATGTCTTGTTTGTTGAGATGACCTTACCTTTCTGATTTGATTGATTGATTGATTGATGGCTCCTCTCTCTTCTCTTTCGATTAAAAGAGACAGAGAGCAAGAAGAAGAAGGAAAAAGTTTTGTCGTCGTTTACAAAAGTACTATTATATTTATAAATATATATAAATATATAAATAAACGTTTTGAGCGACTGAGCGAGTGTATTCAGCAGCAGTAAGAGCAGCGAGCAATGAAGCAGCGCGGGGAAGAAGGAGAAAAATAAATAACGAGAAGAGATTTTGTGCATTATGTCTGACTCATCATGCACCCAAAAAAGGAAAAAGGGGGGATTATATGGACAGAGAGAGAGAGAGAGAGATTTCAAAGGAAAAAAGAGGAGAGATTTTCTTCAATTTTACGTCAGAAATTCAATTCACATTTTTCAACAGAATTTTTTAATCTCTCTCTCATCAATTCCAACAACAACAACGCGCGTTTAAAGCAGCTTGAAGGAGTTAAGAGAGAATCATCTCATTACTCATCGTCATCATGGGATTCTTTTCCAAGTTTAAGACGAAGAAAGAACAGCCGTCGTCTTCAGACAAAGCGCCCGCGGGGACGACGAGTGCTGACGATGACGATGAGAAAAAAGAAAGAAAAGCAGAAAAACTCGCCTCGGAGCAACCGGGGAAACAAGCCGCCGCGTCACGGGAAGAGATCGATTACGTGCAAAGCACGTGGCAACAAATTTTCCCAATGTCCGGTCCGAATAAACTGTCCTCTGAAGATTTGGACGCGAAGAAAACTGCGGTCGGCGTTTTACTCTTCAGAGAGATTTTCTCGTTGGCGCCGGGAGCGTTGGCATTGTTTTCGTTTAAAGACGTGGAGGATGTGTACGAATCGCCGATGTTGAAAGCTCACGGGAAAGCAGTGGTTGGCGCCGTCGATGCCGCCGTACACTTACTGGACGACGTATCGAAGTTAGTCCCGATTTTGGAAGAACTTGGCCAATTTCACAACAAAAAGAATATCGTCGGGGCGCACTACGACGTTGTCGGGCAAGCCGTAGTTAATGTTATCGGGTCTGCGTTGAACGGTTTGTCCGAGGCGCAAACGAACGCGTGGGTGAAGGTGTACTCGACGATTAAATCAGTAATGTTAGCCGCCGGTAAGTAAGGCTTGCGAGAGGAGTGAAGAAGAGAGAGAGAGAGAGAGATTGAAGGAAACGAAAGTACCCGTATGTATTATATTCTTGCATGAAGATGCACAAAGTGAACGCTCTCATTTACAACACAAAACTATCTATATCTACTGCTACTACTACTACTTCGCTCCTGCTTTCATTTTCTTCCGAGCTAAAAAGCGCGCTCTCGCTTCGTTCACTTTCTCCTCTTGCTTGACTTTCTGTTGCGTCTTGTCCTCCTGCGCGTTCGTCGCATTCGCGGCTGTATCCCCATTTTCAGGACCGCCACCAGACGAGAAATCTCTCTCGTTTTCATAAAATCCACCGCTGAGCTTCTTCACGTCGATTGGACTTTCCAACCTCGGCAATGCGTCTTCAATCCATTCGTATTCCACTTTGCACACGTGTCTCAGAAATGGACGAGATGTCATGACCATCTCGTGATAGACAATCCAATCTGGCAACAATCCGTCTTCGTCCGCCAACGCTCGCGCACAAGACGGATGCACCTCCGTCAACGTTTTCGTTTCGAACGCGAACGTTTTGAAGCAATTACTTGCGGTACCTCTTCTTGCTATTTTAGAGATGAATCCTTTGGCAAGCGCTTTCCGGACATTCTTCGTTCTCGAACGCTCGCTTTTATTTTTGCTATGCCGTTGTTGTTCTTCTTCTTCTTCTTCTCTTTTTTCTTCTTTTCCTCGAGATCTCTTGGACAACCCGACGTCATTATCGTCCTCCAGAGACCGCAGGGAGTCTAGTAACTGTCTTCTCACGTCTTTTGCAAACTCCAAGCCCCGTTCAGATAACGAATACTCTCTCGCAAAATCTCTGCGATACCGTTCTCTCTGCCAACGCTCGAACGTTCTTAGAAACACGATGTGATCTCCGAGCGCGAAAGCATCCTCGGAGACAATCTTCTGTAAAGGGTTCCCTCGGTATTCTCTGCTCTTACTATGCGAAGAGGAATCCGCAACTTCCAATCTGTCTACCGATAACATAGCCGCTATCGTCGCGCACTCTTCGACGCACCCCAATTTCTTCGCCTCGAGCATCGCCCGCGCTAAGTTTGGTTCCAAAGGTAAAGGGGACATTTCTTTACCAATCTTTGTAATTTTTCCGTTCTCATCAATCGCATCCAACACGTATAACTGTTTCAAGGCGTCTTTCAACGCGGATTCTTTAGGGCGATCGAGGAAATCAAACCGTAAAACGTCCATATCCTCCAACTCTAAGGATTTCAAGTATAAAACGACGTTCACGAGAGACGTTCTTTGGATTTCCGGTTCGGTGGCGTCAGCGAAATCGAGCTGGAAATTTTCTTTCGTGTATAAACGATAGCACTTCCCGGCTTGCGTTCGTCCAGCTCTTCCGGCTCTCTGCGTTGCCTGAACTTTAGAGATTTGCTCGACGTCTAAAGTTTCGATGCCAGTCGCCGCGTCGTATCGCTTCAATTTGACCACCCCGGGATCGACGACGTAGACGATTCCAGGTACCGTCAACGACGTTTCGGCTATGTTTGTGGCGATTACTATTCTTCTGCACGTAGATTCTAAACTTTCTGGTTTTTTCGAAAAGACTCTCGCTTGCATTTCCGGCGTCAGCGCGGCATACAAAGGTATAATTTGAGCCAATTTACCTCGCATACTTTCCGAATCCATCTCCTTGACACGTTCGTCGAGAATCTTACACGCTCGGTCGATTTCACTCTTACCCGTCAAGAAACACAAAATGTCTCCGGGAATTTTCGCAGATTCGTGTATTTGTAAGACCGTATCGATGGCGGCATCGAAATAAGCAATGCTACTCTTCCCGTTATTCGAAACCGTCGGGGGTCTTTCCAAAGCGTGCGAAATTTTCACCGGAAACGCTCTCCCGGGAACGTTGAACACTGGACAGTTGTTAAAATAAGCGCTAAATTTCTCCGAATCTAGCGTCGCGCTCGTTACTACTACTTTCAAACCATTCTTGTTATTATTATTACTATTATTCGATGTTAACTTCTTCAATATCCCAAACAACACGTCCGTGTTTACGGACCTCTCGTGCGCTTCGTCCAGGACTACGACGCCGTATCTTTGCAACTCCGGATCCGACAACACTTCTCTCAGCAGCATCCCGTCCGTTAAGTATTTAATCTTGGTATTCTTGGACGTGTTATCGTCAAATCGGACGGAATATCCAACCACGCCTTGGCCAAACCTTTTCTTCGTGTTCTTTCTACTTTCCTCTTCTTCGTTGTTCTTCGGATTCTCGTTATTCTTCTTTTTGTTCTTTCTCTCGTTTTTCTCGCACATCTCCTCGTGCACGCGTCTGGCGACTGAAATCGCCGCCACTCGTCTCGGCTGCGTGACGGCGATACCCGATAATCTTCTTTTTAATCTTCTTCTTCTTCTTTGTCCTTCTTCTCTTTTCCATCTTTCATTCCTCCAATTCTCGTTTCCATTTTCCTCGTCGTCTTCGTCTTCGTCTTGTTTCTGTTGTTGTTGTTCATCTGTTGATAAAATCTCGTCGATGTGTTCGTACACTATCTGCGCGATTTGTGTCGTCTTCCCGGACCCGGTTTCTCCTAAAATAACCACCACTGGATTCTCCTTTACCGCGCGGACGATTTCGTTTTCATATCGCCGAATTGGAAGAAGAGCATCCATTCGCCAACTGGAAGTGAAGCGTGCTTCTTTCTTCTGACGACGATTCGATAGATTCCTCGCGAGAGACGAATGTCTTCACTTTCACTTTTCCTTCCTTTGGAGTATATTATTACACTTACTACATCCTTGTGAGTCAGACAGAGAAAAAAGAGAGAGAGAACAGAGAACTCAATCACTTTCTGCGCTCTTCTTTTCTCTCCCTTCTTTTCTCTCTCGAAACATGGCACCGCCGTCGGCAGCTGTCCTGAAGAAAGCTCGAGAAGCGGCGGCGAAATTGAAGAAAGAGAAGAAGATGAAAGACGAAGAAGATTTGGAAGGAGATATGTGCGGACCGATGATGGGACCACCACCGACGAGAGTATCAGAAAAAGAAGAAGAAGAGGAGTTCGATTTGGATGAAGCAGAAGCTGGTCCGACCATGCCACCGCCAAGGGAGACGACAACAGAGAAGAAGAAAGGACGGTGGGGAGACGATGATGAATCCTCGGACGAGGAAAAAGAAGAAGAAGAAGAACCGACGACGACGACCATGGCGAATGATAATAATACTAAAAACAACAAGCAGAAAGAATCGTATTTGGAGAAAATGATGAACGAACAAGCAGAGTTTGCGAACTTTACGGCGCAGCAAATGCAAGAAGATGGAGAAGGAGGAGAGGACGGGAGCGTTCGCGAAGACGACGCGAAACGAAAAAGGACCAAGCGAGAGGCGGTTGACGTGGCGAAGTTATTGACGCCCCCGAGCGATGATTCTGACGAAGACGACGATAATGATAAGAATATGCATGGTAGAAAACACGCGGAAATCGGAAGAAGACAACAAGCTAGAATAGATGCGACGCCGGAAATGGAGGATCTGGAAGATGGTCATAAAACGATGGATACCCCTCCGATGGGAGGAGAAGTTGAATACGACGACAGAAAAGAAGCCGGTCCTACGTTGCCACCGGCATCGGTGCGAGAACAAATTGTAAACGCAAACAGAGGTATGGTTGAAGAACGAAGAGCGTTACTGGACGGCGCCGTGGCGAATAATAAGAATATCAACACGAATGAATTTTCTGAATCGGAAGAAGACGAAGAAGATGGCAGAAAAATGGAATACGTGCCTCTTCTGCCGAAACCTCACGACCATAAAAAAGCGTGCAGGTCGGTCGAATGTTTCCAAAAGCTTGGACACATCGATGAAGGTACGTACGGGGTCGTTTTCAAAGCCAGAGATAAGGAAACGGGAGAAATCGCCGCGTTGAAAAAAGTAAAAATGGACAAGGAAAAAGAAGGCTTCCCGGTAACCGCTTTGAGAGAAATTAACACTTTGTTGCAGTTACAACACAAGAACATCGTGTACGTGAGTGAAGTTGTTGTTGGTCGATCAATTGATCAAGTTTTCATGGTCATGGAATATTGCGGACGGGACTTGAATCGCATGATGGATGACATGAATCGGGGATTTACGCTCCCCGAGTGCAAATGTTTAGCCTGGCAACTGTTATCAGGCGTGAGCTATTTACACGAAAACTGGGTCTTGCACAGAGATTTGAAGACAACGAACGTGTTGTTTAACGATTTAGGCGAGTTGAAGATTTGCGATTTCGGTTTAGCCCGAGAATACGGGTCGCCTTTGAACAATTACACACCGTTAGTGTGTACGCTCTGGTATCGACCGCCCGAGTTACTTTTAGGCGAAAAGAAGTATTCCTACGCGGTCGATAATTGGAGCTTGGGGTGCATAATCGCTGAATTATTACAAGGGAAACCGTTATTCCCCGGGCGAACTGAAATCGATCAAATCGATAAGCACTTTCGCATGCTCGGCACGCCGAACGAACAGATATGGCCAAAATTCAAATCCTTGCCGCACGCCACCAAAGTGAACTTCGCCGTCCACCCGCACAACTCCTTGCGCCAGCGCTTTCCGAAATATCGCGAACGTGAAGACGAAATTGAAATTGGTCCTGGAATCTCCGACGCTGGCTTTGATCTTTTGAACGGCTTATTAGTTTTTGATCCGGAGCGGCGACTCTCGTCTACGGAGGCCTTAAAAAGCAGTTGGTTCGCCGAAGCGCCGAGGAAGAATAGCAGCAGAGAGTGGCAGGAATTGTTGAGACGATTAAAATAGATTAAATTAGTAACAGAATGTAAAATAATATAGAATAGAACGCACGATAGACGCAAAAAGTAGACGAGGAAAGAGTCGCTGCTCGTCATAGTTTTAGTTTAGTCTCTTCTGTTTTTCGCTCGTTCCTTTCTTTCGCAACAAGCAACAAGAGTATGGGCTCAGGAAGTCGGACCAAAAAAAGCAGAGAAAGAAACATTTTATAAGCGTCATCGTCCTCACTTTGGTAAAACAACCACGCGGGGATATCATCTCAGTGCATGTCAGACGAGAAATTCTCGGACATAGATTGGAAGGTAAACATATTTTCTCAATTCGAATTCGATGCGTTGGAGCGATGATATCCGTCGCGTCGCGCACCTGCGCGCGCGCATTTTTCGTCATCCTCTTTCTCGGAGGACTGTAGAAAACCTGTATTTCTTTTACCGTACTTATTGTAAATTCGGAAGTGAAGTCGTTACGGGCAAAAAAGGAAAGAGCGAAGACGATAATTGGAATCAAACTCGAGAATTAGGAAGATATATATCTCGCGAGCGTAACTCTGGAGAAAGTTTTGAAATGCGCTCCTCGCGTTCGTCTCTCTCGCGCGTGATTGAGAGCGTAAATTTTTCTTGGAATCTTCCTTCTCTCGTGCCGCCGTCACCAATTCATCGTATGGTGAACGATGCGTTCCGGAAGTTTTGTGACGAGGATCGCTTGACCTCACCGCATCGGCCCACGGCCCGAATTCAAGATAGTAATATATCGTCAGCGAACGGGTTGTATTTATACGATTGAAACTGACCATTTTCAACCTCCTTTTCTCTTCCTCTTTATCCGTATGACCAAAACCAGATTCATCAAGTGCTCTCGAGTGATAAGGTTCAGCGCATCAACACGCCGATAGTACAACTGCACTTTCGCACCACCACACAGACAAACAACGAACAGGAGAAGTCTCAAGTACTCGAACTTGATAAATCAGAACTCGAAACCGTCATCGCATCGTTAGAAGAAGCTAAGGAAGCACTGGCGAGATTGAACGACACGAACTCGAAGAAATAAAAAATATCTAATAAACGTTTTAGAACAAACAAGCTCTGGAACAAGAATATACAAAAGCAAAAACAATCACGATGGCCGTCACGCAAAACAACAACAAGCAAGAATTAGCTGGCTTCCACAAAAAGTGCGCGTCGTTGAAGAAAGAAGGCGATCAACTTTTCATGAAGCAAGACCACATGAACGCCATTCGCGCGTACGGGAGAGCTTTGAGTTTAGCGTTAGCAGGGAGTCCGGAAAGATCTGCCCTCTTGACCTCTCAAGCTGCGTGCTTTATCCGTGAGAAGCGCTTTCGGGAAGCCATCGAGTGCTGCACGGCTGCTTTGCAGGATATTCCGAATGGGAAGGTTGCGTTGAAGCGCAGAGCTACGGCGTATGAACAGTTGGGTCAGTTCAAAGAGGCGCAACACGATTTGGAAGTTGCGTGGAAGCAAGACGATACGGACGAGTCGGTCAAGACCATGCTGGACAAAGTTCGCGGCAAAGCAAAAGCGGCGGCGAAGAAAAAGACGGCAGTGAGTGGATTGGGCGGATCGAGCTTGGAAAAGCGACCGCAGCAGTACACTCGCGAGCAAATCGCAGCAGCGCAGGCGCAGCAGCAAAGACAAAGAGCGTTGCAAGCGCAAGCGCAGCAGCAGATCCCAGACTTGACGATTAGATTCATGAGAGAAGGCAAGGATTCCGCGGAAGTGAAAGTACCGGTTACCGTGACGTACGTTGACTTGGTGAACCATGCAAAGAAGTCGTTCAGCTTGGAAGAGAATAAGAATATCATCTTGAAATGGTTGGATTTAGAAGACGAAATGATGACCTTGACCTCTAGAGCGGACTTGAGATTTGCGTTGCAGACGTTTGCGAACGAGCCAGAGTATAAGAAAGCCCAAGAAGCCAAAGTTAAGGACGGAGCAAACCAGGAACTTCCAGTAATTGAGCTTCGCGTTCACGACTCGGAGGGAACGGTGTCCGAGACCAAGGAGAACGTACAACCGGAAGAGTTGGCGACCGAAGATGAACCAGCCGAGGATGTCATTGAAATCGACGAGTGGTTGTTGTCGTTCGCGGCATTGTTCAGGAAGACATTGGGCGAAGCTGCGCCCCCGAAAGGACCGTTAGACTTGAGAGAGATTGGCTTGGAAAAGTGCTGCGAAACGTTGGAGAAGGCGGTTGGTTCGCCCGAGGCAAAGACGTTGTTGGGTGCCGCCGCGGACAAGTTTCAAGAGGCAGCGACGGCAGCTATGTTTAACTGGGGTAACGTGCACGTCTGCGCGGCTCGTAAAATCATCGACGTCGCGGCTTTGAAGAAGAAAGCGGAGAGAGATGGAGAAACCAAAAACGAAGAAAACGAAAACGTGGAAGACGAATACGCCAACATTAAGCAAGACTTGCCGGAACTCGACGCAGAGTTTAACAAAGCAATCGCTTTGTTCCAAAAAGCGCTCAACATTAAGGGTGACTTTTTTGAAGCGTCCATCGCGTGGGGTCAGCAAGCCTTTGAGAGAGCGAAGATTCATTCGAACCTTGCCAAATTGGAATCTGACAAAAAGGAAAAGCAAAAGTTGGAGAAAGAAGCGGACAAGATGTTCGATTTGGCTCTTCAAAAGTTTGACGAATCCATGAAGATGCTCAGTCCGGAACAGCGAGACGTTGTTTTAGTCGAAGGGTCCGAGGAAACCAGCGGCGTCAAGGCTCAGATTTTAGTTCTCTGGGGCAACGTTTTGTACGAGCGATCGAGCGTCAAGTTCCTCCGAAACGATAAGAGCTGGAAGAAAGACACGCAAAGCTCCGTGGCCAAGTTTAACGAAGCCGCGTGTGCGAAAGGAGACATCGTCAGAGCGCTTCAGAATCACGCTTCCAAGGAGTGGGAGGATGAAGAGAAAGCAAAGAAAGAAGCTGGCGTGGCGTAAAAAAGTAATAACGAAATTAGATCTAAGCGAAACTAGTGTTGCATTGCAAACAACAACCTTGAAATTATAATAATCAAATATAATCTTTACGTAGAATTACAACGGCAGTATACCTGCTCACACGAACACACACTCACACATAAACACGCACACATAAATTAAGTATTCTTCTCTTTACGCCTCCGTTGGTACGTTTGAAATCACCAAATCGTTCATTTCTGGTACGCTCTTGATGACCAACCCGTGCTCGTTCGCCAAATGCAACGCGCAAATAAACGCCATGTGTACCGAAATATCTTCCAGTCGTCCGGCCGGGTTCTCTTCTGGAAATTGGCTCAAGATTTCGTGAAATGAATGCTTCTGCTCCACCGTTGCGTTTTCTTCCTCTAAGTCTTTCCAGATTGTTTGCTTCAACGCGCGGATGTCGACAACTTTCGTCGTTCTCGCGTAGTTCACTTCTATTTTCTCAACCTTTCGAGGCGCATCAACCAAACCATTATCACCGTCGTCGTTCCATCCACCAGCAGCGCCGACGAGTTCATTTCCATCCTCATCTCTTTGAATGTCGTCGTCGTCAAAACCGCCGCCAAAGTCGCCACCGTCGAACCCGTCGTCGTTGTTCGGAATGAAAAGATTGTTGTCGTTGTCGTGGAAGTTAATCTCCGAACGCACGGCAGCTCGTTTTGGTGCCATCACCGTGTTCACAAATTGCGGTTTCAAGAACAACTTGATCAAATCTTCAGCCTCGTAGCCCAAATCTGGAGGTAACAACGTATCGCTCGTTGTCAATTCAGATTTCAAAAGTAAATCATTCGGGTCTTCCGCCATATCGAAACGCTTATCGTCCAACTCCGGTAAGTTTTCGAAATCGTACGTCAAGTCTCTTTCTCCTCTTTTCTTCTTCTCTTTATCACCAGCAGCGGAAGCTTTGATCGGTTCACCATTTTCGTCGTATTTTGTGACTTGAGAGGTTGACGCCGCGCTCGTCTTCTTGAAATGCCAATGCGACGGGCCCGCCCACGCGTGCTTCCCACCAATAGCCACGTTCGCGACCCAATCCAAAGACCCGGTATCTGCGGTGAGGTTGTTCTCGTAATCGTCTTCTTCATCGTTACCGAGACGTCCCCAATCGTTCTCGTCGTCGTTGTCGCCAAACCCGCCGGCTCCGTCGCCGAGTCCCCAATCTTCCTCTTCGACGTTGACGTTGAAAACGTCGTCTCCATCACCACCACTGGGAACGTTATCTTCGTCGTCCTCGTCGTATTCCGCGAACGTGATCGCGCCTTGGTCGGACGCTCCGCCAAAGAAGTCATCACCACCTTCCGCGGCAGTCGCATTCGAGGAAGTCGTCGCCCCGCCACCCATATTCTCACTTCCAGGCTTGTTGTACGGAACACCAGTCACTTCGGCAAGCATTTCATGCACGATATCAATCGACGGCGTGATCCTTGTTCGCGTTTGTCCAACAGCAAACGCATTGGCAATCTCTCTGGACATCTGCGACAAATCGAACGTCCCGGCCCCGCCTTCCAAATCGTCGCCTCGCGTGTAATCCGGAACTTCCTCGGAATCAAAGCAAATATTGCACCCTTTGTGCACGGCCAAGTTGTTCAACAACAAACCACTCGCTCCACCTTCGTCAAACATAGACGAGGTCTTCTTGAACAAAGGATCCACGTGCACGACGTCGTCCATGACTTTCATCGTGTGATTTTCCGGATTTTCCAACGTGACCACGTTCGACGATCGCGTGGATTGTTTCTTTTGCTTCGGAATCGGATTCCCATCCTCGTCAAATTCTTCCGCACCATCACCGGAACCTCGTCTCGGATCATCCATGTTCTCTTCGTCTTCACCGTTATTCCCGGAGGCGTTTGATATCCCGCCGAGCATACGAAACGTCTCCGAGTGAAACGAATCAACTCTCGAGGCATAAATCTTTACCCCAGCCTCTAAAGTACACGACGCTTTTTGAAAGTTTGTGTTATCATCCTCGTCTTTCTCATTCTTGACGATATCGGAAATGTGATCGATCAACGCCAACGACCACGTGTTCTTCGCGTTGATTTTGTTCTCCGAGGCCAATTTGATACAGTTGGCGTACAAATTCATGACCGCATCTTGCGTCAACTTTGGTTTGTTCGTCGTTGCCGCGGCTTTTTTCTTTTGTCGTTGCTTTTCTCGTCCGCCTGCTTTTTCCACGTTTTCGTGGCCGTCGGCGTTTTCTTCGCCGTCGTCTTCTTCCTCGTCTGAGGAGGAGGAGGATAAATTCGCGACGTCGATATTCTCCAACTGCTTCTCCACGTTCTTACTCAACTCTCTCCGAAACGCAGAGACCGTTTGTCTTTTCTTCATCGACTGCTGTCTTTCCAAAGTGTCGTCGTTCGGAGATAACAATCCCACCACGGCTAAAGGGGATTTCAACGGCGTTTTCGCTTTCCTCCCTCCGCTTTGTTGTCTGTTGTTGTTGTTGTTGTTGTTCCTCACTGGCGTGTTTTCCCCGTCGTGATGATGAGGATGATGCGTCGCATTATTTAATCTTCTCGGCGTTAACAGCGCTTCCACCCCGGATGACGGCGACTTTCCTGGCGTTGTTGTTCTCACCATATCTCTTCTTCTTTTTCCAGAAAGGAGACTTTGTGTGTGTGTGTATAGATAATATATACACAAACGCGCGCGATTTTAAAGAGTAAAGATACAATTCTCCCTTAAATTCTCTCTTTTTTTTGTTTTTTGTTTGTTCCCCTTTTGTTTTGTCTTCTAAAACCTGAATTTTCTCTCTCTTCTCTCTTTTTTTTTTGTTGGTGTCTTTTTCTGACGTCTTCTTGGACGAAGAAAGAAAATTGTGAGCACCTATTTACCCTTTTTGAATCTCTTCGTTCTCTCTTCTCTCTTTCAAATTTTCTTCTCTTCTCTTCATTTTCTTCTCTTCTCGTGATATAAAAACGTTTGATATATATACACCAACACAAAAGAAGAGAGAGTGTGTTAGAGAAGAGAGATGAATATCGGAGAGGACGAGTGGGAGGATGAACTCTTCGATGGCACCGTAGCGTGTGTATTCACCACCGCGGAGAAGAAATTAGCGGAGAGGAATATAAACAACAACAACAACAACAACAACAGAAAGAGAGACTACACGGACGCGATTTTGAAGACAACGATAAAAAAGTGTACTACCGAAGAGGGAAAGGATGGACGCGAGAAGGATGCCTTGCAGTTGAGGGCGTCGTCTTCTCCTCTTTATAAAACGAAACGAGCGATGGATTTTGCCTCGCAACCGACGAGTCAAACGAAAACAACAACAACAACTCTGAAAGAAACGCTGGAAAAATATTACGGGTACTCGAATTTCCGTCCAGGCCAGGAAGAAGTCATCAAAGCCGCGATGGAAGGGAGAGACACGTGCGTATTTTGGTCCACCGGAAGCGGAAAGTCGCTCGCGTACCAACTCCCGGCGTTGCACGAAGGCGGGAAAATGTCCATCGTCGTTTCGCCGTTGATTTCGTTGATGCAAGATCAAGTGACGGCGTTGAATAATACGGTTGGCAATATTGCGGATGGATGTGGTGGAAACAACGATATCGCCTGTTTTCTTGGGTCCGGGCAAACCGATACGACGGTGGAAGAACGCGTGTTTCGAGGCGACTATAAGATTGTGTTCGTGACGCCGGAGAAGATTTCGTTCGTTAGCGACGATGGCGGTTTTGGCTCGTCTTCTTCTTCTTCCGTGTTTATGCAAAGATTGCAATCGTTAAAAGCTATGAACAAAATCGGGTTGATCGCCATCGACGAAGCGCATTGCATTTCCCAGTGGGGACACGATTTCCGCGTGAGTTACAAAAAGCTCGCGGTTTTGAGAGATCAACTTCCTGGGATTCCAATCATGGCGTTGACGGCGACGGCGGTAAAACACGTTCGCGAGGATATTTCGAAAACTTTGAAGTTGAGCAATCCTTACATCGCCACAAACTCGGTGGATAGGCCAAACCTACGCATTCAGTGTCATCGAAAAGTTGATTTTAGCAGCGATTTGAACTACATCGAGTCTCAAATTACAGCAGCCGCATCGATTCAAGAAAAACAGCAACATCAACAAAAAAGAGCTTTACCAGCTTCCTTGGCGAAACCGAAATACGATTCCTCGATTATCTATTGTGCGACGATTAAGGAAGTTGTGCAATTGACCGGCGCCTTGCAGCACAGAATTGGTGTGGAAAACGTCGCCATGTACCACGGCTCGATGACGCCTCAAGACAGACACGATGCGCATATGCACTTCTTATCCTCCGAGTGCAAAGTTGTCGTTGCAACGACTGCTTTTGGCATGGGTATTGATAAAGCCGACGTTCGAACGGTCATTCATATGGGCGCACCGAAAACGATGGAGGAATATTACCAGCAAATCGGGAGAGCTGGAAGAGACGGCATCGCGTCCAACGTCTCCATGTTGTTTTCCGATAATGACTTTTCCAAGTTTTCCGGAGACTTTTACACCAAAGGACTAACTAAAGAGTCGTTGCAAACGCAATTAAACTCGACGGAAAAGTTGAAACAATACGCGATTGAACGAGAAAAATGCCGTCGAGCGATGATTCTGGAACACTTTGAGGAGACGCCTCTGTTTGGCTCTCAATGCGGAACTTGCGATAACTGCATCCGGTGTAAAACGATCAAAGCGGACGATTTGCAGAGGAATTTATTGAACGAGGTCATGCCTGTCTTATTGACGTTGAAGCATAGCGCGAAAGGAAGCTTATCGACGACAGATTTAGTCGACGCTGTTCTCGGCAAAAATTCTAAGAAGGGGAGTGTTTTAAGTCACCAATGGCAACGATTTCAGATTGATGAAGCGAAGAAGAGAGCGGATAAAAACTCGACTAACCAACACTTTTACAAGGAAGTTCTCGGTAGTTTAGTGCGAGCGAATTATGTTACCGAGAAGAACGTGAAAGGTGCGTACGGATCTTGGAACGTCTACTCCCTTTCGCCGAAGGCGCGGATGGAGTTTTTCGTCGACGTCTCTCCTGCTACTACGAAAGAGATGATTTTACCCGTTCCGCAAGCGTTGTTAAACTCCGAGAAAGCTTTGAAGGAGAAGATCGAGGCGACGAAGAAAGAGTTGATTTCCGCCGGCGTGGACGTGTCCACCATCCCGGAGGAGGAGTTTTTACTGCAACAACAAAACGGCGCCAACTCCGAGATTGTCACCGCAGAGTTACAATGGTTGCGACAAATCAAGTACTATCGAACGAGTGGTCAAGAATCCAGAGCAGATGGTCACTTGGAGTTGTTGCGCAGAATTGAATCGTGGAGAGACGAACGGGCAAAAGTCCTCGGATTGGCACCCACGAACGTGTTGTCGCAGCATTTGTGCAAGAAAATTGCGTACGCAAAACCTTCTACGGTGGAAGCTTTACGAGCGGTTGGCGTTCGCGTTTCCGGCGTGGAGACTTTGTGCGCTTTGATTCAACAGACCGTGACGGAGTTGGAATTAGTTTTTACCCCAGCTGCTGCAAATACCGATCCTACCTCACATACAATGCAAACGCCAACAACAGGTACGAGGCCTATCATAGCGCTAGATACAGTCACGCCAAAAACGCCATGGAAACTCGCGGAATACAAGCCCAAGAAAGGCAGCGGAGGCACGATAATTCCGCCTAACTGGGAGCAATCGTACAACAGATTCCAAAAAGGTGAACACGTAGAAGCGATCGCTATGACGCAGAGCACGGGCAAGGCTATTCAACCAGCCACGGTTCTCAATCACCTATTCGAAGCGCTGACCCATGGGAAACAGCTAGAATTTTCTCGAGCGATAAGCTCGTTTCCGGAATACGTGAATAACAGACTTTCGAAATTGGATTGCGACGAGTTAGAAAGAGCGAGCTTTACGACAAACATAGATGTCATCGAGAGGAAATACTTCGCTCAAAAAGATTTCTTGAAAGGGTTGGTATCGCATGACGTCGAGAAACCTCCAAACGAGAAGACGTTTTTTGAGAAGCAGAAAGAAGCGCTTTGGTACCCGAAGATACGAGTGTGGACGGTGCTGAAGCGGTGCGGTGTACTCTGAATAATAACGAAAACTAAGAACGAATAATTGTACATTATTATTACTAATTGAAAAAGATGCTATTACTTCTAAGATGAAAACTAACTCCCCCTATTTTGGTTCTTTGGTTCTTCTTTTTCTTCCTCTCGTCGGCTGGAAGTGTAGACCAAAAACACATTAAACGCGATTTGAACGCAGTTGATATACAGAATTCGGTCTTCCGTGGAGACATATCGAAAGGAAAATAAGTGGAAGAGTGGCCAAAAACTCCAATTCACTTTTAGAGCTGAAAGCAAATCGTTTTCTATCTTCTTTGACAAACTCGGTTTCTTCATTTCGGAAGCATCGAAGGCAAGATCGAAGGCGAAGAGGCAAGAGATCAACACCGGTGCCCACAAAATTTGATCCGCGAGTACTTTCGACGCTACAGCGAGACCACTCGTTGGAGCGTCGGGAAATACATATGTGTCGAGGGAAGAGTACCAAATTGATGATGTCGGACCGTAAAAGAGGAAACCAAATACAGCAAAACGCAAGGTACGTGCTTTGTCCAAATACACGAGCGAACCCCTGCTCGCGTCTGCGGATGTCAGTGTTGTCAAAGTTTGCGCGACAACGTCGGCGATACCAAAACCGAATAAAGAAGTGACCGATTTCACTAGCATTGGTGATTGGTTTAAAATCGATTCGTACTCGTTCAAGACAGTGGAAGCGGAGGCGTCGCGCCGAACTCGTCTTTTCCTCTTTTCTCTTGTTGTTGTTGATGAAAACGATTTCCATTTCGCCTCCTTCCCAAAAGAGGAGAAGGGACACGAACGAGATTGGATCATCATCTTCGTCATCATCATCGCACAACTCATCACAACTGCGTCCGAGGTTTCACGAATTGCCACGTGTCTTGCTCGGTATCCTTTAAAATCTCTCGTAACTCTGTTAAAGTAGCCTCGTTCGTAGCTTTCATCTCTTCTTCTCTCTGAAGCTCGAGAGAAATCGCAACGGAATGTGGCGTTGAATTGTTCTTCTCCTTCTCCTTCTCCTTCTTCTCCTTCCCTGATTTTCCTGCGTTCGACATGTACTCCACTCACTTGAAGGAAAGAGAGTGAACGTTTGAATGAGAAACACTCTTCTTAAAAGTTCTCTGTAGACGAAGAAGAAGTGAAGAAGTTCCCCTAATCTTTGTTTCTTTTTGAGCGAATTAAAACCCATCTCAAACCCATCTGCTATAATCTGCAATATATTACTGAATACCAACTCTATATCCTGAAAACAATATTATTTTCAATGATAATTGCAAAGTTATTTTATTTTATTTAATCATTTGTATGCATAAAAGTTAATAACTTATTAAAATAATTCCCCTAAAATATTTAAATCATATTATTTATCGAATTAACGAATTATTCTATGCTATTATTTTGATCAGAGGTCTAAAAACTTATTAATATATTCAAATCACTTGCGTTTCTGGGATATTTTTAGATACATTCTTTTTAAAATCTGTCTCGCAAAAATATTTAAAAGGAAAATAATTTAAAAAATTCTGTTTCCCCGTGTATTAAAGATTAATTGTGCGCGATAATTTGAAAAGAATATTGAAATAAATTAATATGTCCACTGCGGAGAGGATTTAGATTTAAATATCCGGGAAAGATGAGTTATTGACTTTTCCCAAAGTCTCCAAAAAGTTCTACCAAAAAGAAAAAACAGGAAAAAGAAGAACACCATACCTACACCCACATCAAAAAGCAAGAAAAAGACAATGAGTGGACCAATCCGCGCGGGCGTCTACGGGCCTAGGGAAGACGTGGATAAAACTTCGGTAGACTATCCAGCAGTAAAAGTTAGATATGCGTCGTACGAACAAATTGAAAAGAGAGCGCTTATTCACCAGCAGGATTCGGGAGATATTACTAAAGATTTCTTGGTAAGAACTTTGTTTGATTCTTAACTTCTCTCGTCTCGTTAGAAAAATTTCCCCTACTGACTGACCTTTATGAATCCTTAGAAATACGACGAGGTGCCGCAAATCACAAACTTTTCGCGGTCGTCGATGCCCCCGGGACAATCTGTCGATAGGCACGTGCACGAATCGAAATATGAAATCTTTGAAGTGCTCTCAGGCAGCGGCGAATTTTGCGTGTGGGAGATTGGCGCCGATGAAAACGCCAAACCCAAAGAAACGTTTCCTCTGGAGAAAGACGTCGTCGTCACGGTGGGGCCAAAAGAGCCGCATTCGATGCGAACGTTAGAAGATAGTGATGGTCCATTAGTTATGACGTATATTGGTATAGTAGCGCCAGAGAAATGATGATGTAATTATTATTAAGAACTAGTATTAAAATATAGCGTCTAGGAAATCTACCCCTTACGGGCCAGTCAGAGCCCGCCATGGGTACGTTTCGTTGAAGGTTCTGCCGTGTCTGTCTTTATGGGGAAGAACATCTAAAGACATGTCGTACCAGATGTGACCTGGATGTGCGTGTTTGCAGCACCATATCGAACAATAGTTGATGATTTTGTTTTCAAACTCTCTTTTCACGTTCGCATCCGCAAAGTAATCCAACTTCTTCTCGCTAAACTTTTCCATCAACTTCTTCCCATCAAACTTCAAAACCTTGTGTTTATCGCTCGAGCGTACATCGTCTAACGCTTGAAGAACCTTAACGTCTGTAAAATCTTCCAACGGTATGCTTTTCAGTTTATCAGTGGCATCAAAAACGCCATTTTTGACCCCATCTGGCGTCCGCGGATTTTCCAAAATGCTGTACTCGCGAAACGGTTCGTTCCTTCTCACCCAAGTCTCCAATTCAAAAATGTGGTCGGCTGGACACTTATACGGCAACTGTAACTGCGAACCAGGGATTATGCCTCGGTGCGGTGCCCACCATCTGTCCATGCCGCACCAAAATTCTGGTAAGATCAACGTTCGTTTTAAACTGTTCGCGAGCATCAAGGCGCCTCTGACTTGTAACAACTGATGATTGACCAAATCGAAGTGCTTCTCTGGCGTCTCTTTTGCGGCCGTTAATAAACCCTCGGGAACGTCCAAATCAACCATCAACATTCCTCCTTCCGGATCGTAATACTCGGGAGCGTCGTACCATAACTTGAATTCTCGCAATCGGTGTCTTTTGCCCTCCGTTCCGGAAAATTGAAACGTCGCGTGGACGACGTACGGTTCCAACTTTTTCTTCTCGTACATTCTTTGAACGAAAAACGTGTGTCCAGAGGCAAACGTAGCGACGGGTAAAATGCCAAACCTCAACCCGTCGTACCCTTCAAAGCTATGATCGGGGAAAGATTTACCTCTGCCTTTACGCATTAAATCGTTGAACGCGTTTTGGTCCCAAATGTTTTCGTCCTTCTCTAAGACGTGGACCCATTCTTTCGCGAGCGCTCCCGCGGATTTGCGGAGAAGCATGATGCCAATGTTCGCCATGCCAGTCGTTGTGCGTTCTAAAGACCATTCAGTTTCCGCAAAATCGGATAAAGAATCGGAACTAGTCAACACGTCCACTTCGGGAAACTTGCGAATGAACGGTATCGGATTCTTCATCCACGCGGTGTCTACGTCCGAAACTAAAATGTCAAAACCCATCTTTGTGAACAAATGAATCAACTCAATCTTCTTGCGCCCCATTTGGTGGAAGTTTTTAGATCCCCAACCGAAATCGGCGGTGGTTAAACCACTTTGCATGGCAAATGTTGGCACTTTATCGTCGATTAAGCGTACTAATAACTCGTTGTCCATCGCACCGACGAGGAAATTGTTCATCCCGCAGTCGCGAATGTGTTTCACCCAGTTCTTGACGAAATCGTAATAGTGATTGTTCGCCCACGTGACCATGACGATGTTTTCGTGCGAATATCGTTTAGCTAAGGCTTCGTTCAACTGATTATCTTCGGGTCGTTTGGAAATGGGTGCGATATATTCGTTTTCGGGCATATTCTTGTGATGGTCGTCTTCAGTCGCCACAGCCATCTCTCGCGGCGCAACCACGATGTGTTCTTCGTGAAAGATGCCCGCTTTCGCGTCTTCCTCCGGTACGGTTTCGGCAAGGCGCCCTTCAACGACAGGCTCTACTAACACAGAAGGTTTTTCCTCCTCTTTTTTCTCCTCTTCCTGCTTTGCCTCCGGCTGCTTTCGTTCTTTGTGCTTACTAAACTTTGACCAGTCTACTTCTTCTCCATTACCTTCTTTTGTTGTTGTTGTTGTTGTTGTTGTTGTTGTTGATGATGATGATATCGATGCGCTATCACTACTACCACTACTACCACTACTACTGCTAGAAGGAGTGGGAACGTCGACAACAACTTCACTGGTCTTCTTCATCTTATCGACTTCATCGATGAGTGCGATGGAACTTTTTGCCGCTTCGGCTATAATTTCCTTCGCCTTCTCGTCCTCACTTTTTTGTCCTTCCTCTTTTGCGACTACTTTTACCTCCGCTCCTTCTCTCTTTTCTTCCAATTTCTCTTGCTTCGCTTCTTCTTCCAAAGCTATATCTTCCAACTCTTGAATGATTTCCTCCTCGGGCGACTTTTCTTCCTCCTTCTCCTCATCTCCCAAAAACGAAAGCTCCTCCTTCGTTGGTTCCTTTGCTCTCGGTTTCTCTTCTTCAACTGCCGATTTCGTCTTAACCTCTTCCTGCTTTGCCGCCGGCTGATTTCGTTCTTTGTACCTACTAAACTTTGACTCGTCAACTTCTTCCTTCATCTGCTCTTTTTCATTCTCCGACTTTGGCGGACAATTCTCCCCGTCGCATTCCTCGTACGGCTTTTGCGACCACGCGCCGTCCGGACCTTCGCCTCGCAATCGTTTCTCGTCTCTCAGTTTCCACTCTTTATCGATATTCGTGTTCATGTGAAGTAAAACCGCGTCCCGGGTTTCTTTCTGACCCATTAAATCCATCAGTAAATCCGATTCCGCCTCTTTCGAGAGCGAAGTAGAAAACGCTCCCGAAACTCGGTCTTTCAGTTTCCCTTTCGAGTTGAAATCGTACTCGTCGCTTATTTCCGTCGCTCGATATCGACTCTCCTCTTCGTCTTTCAACTCGATCCAATCGTTTTTCGTTCTGCTTTCACTACTTTCTTCTCCTCTTCTTCCTCCTCTCGACGAAGAAGATGAGGAGAGAAAAACGACGAACGAGATGAGCGACAAAGAGACGAAGCAGAGCAACACGTGTCGACTCAATCGTCTCCGAGTGAAATGGATGATTGGCCCCTGAGAAGAAGAAGAAGAAGAAGACGTACCGCCGCTCAAAAGTATGTCCTCGTTGTTTTTTCGCGACGAAGACATCATCATCACCGGCGTTCGACTTTTTCTCCTCTTCTTCCTCTTCTTTGCGTTTCTTTCTCTCGGTAAAAAAGATCAAAAGCGACGACGACGAGTGATGAGTGATGAAGATGAAGATGATGAGAGAAGGACGGAGCGTGTTGTTGTGATGAATGACTTGACCTTTTTCAACAAGAAAATTAATTTTTGAAAAAACGCATAAATTTTCATTTTGCATAAAAAAGACTCCACAATCCATCAATAACAACATTAACAAACACAGAGATATATAATATATACGTAATGATACGATGATGATGATGAACAGACGACATAACAAAGGATTTGGACGACAGAAAATGAAAGAGAAAGAGAAGAAGGCAAAGAAGAAAGAGAAAGAAGAAGAAAAGAAACTGATTCGAGAGCGTGAAGAAAACTCGTCGTCTCTGTCGTCGAAAGACGAAGCGCATTCGACGCAAAACATTCTCGCGACAAGTGTGAAAAGAAAGAGCGCGGACTACGACGAGGACAAGAAAGACGAGGACAAAACGACGACGAGGATAACAACGACAACGACAACGAGCGCGAATACGAATACGACGAGAAATTGCAGAATATGCATGTGCGAAGAGTCGAGGTCGATGCCGTTCGTGCAACTCGGGTGTACCTGCAAAGGCGCGATGGCGTTCGCCCACAAGGTACTAAAACGCTTTTTTTCGTCACAGTACCTACCGTTTTGATTTTCTTCTCTCTCTCTTTTTCCTGCTGTTTGTGCTGACAACGGCATTCAAAATCATTCTTCACATAACCTCTTAAACTACAGAAATGCGCGAAATCGTGGTTCATTCCACTCGCGCAAGGAAAAGCGGAAGGGTTAGCGTTAGACAGAAACTGGGCGCTGCGATGGTTTTGTCGGTGCGAGATATGCGGCCACAACTTGGACGAGCGCTTCGTCGAAGAGTTAGTGTTGAGTTGCCAGGAGAGATTGAAGAGGGGAAGCACAGAAGAAGAGGTGAGATGCGGTGCGTGATGCTGCTCACAAAGTACTCGTGATACTATTATTATTACTACTACTACTCATTTGATCTGTGTTTTATATCTTCACCGTTGTTGTTGTTTATATACGAATAGTATCAAAATCTCTTCATTTCCAAACACACACCTAACTCTCGTTAAATCAAGAAAGCAGCAACCATTATTTTAGCGCGACAACGACAAGCGGCTCGCGAGGCTGCCGCCAGACAACAGCAGCAAGAACAACAACACGGTTGTTCCAATGAGAAAATGATGTATGCTACTACTACTACTACACTCGTCGTCCCGTTCACGGATGAAGTCGGTTCCCCGCATTGGCAGCGCAAGATGGAAATGTTAACCGAATGCGAGACGACGAATTATATCGATTTAACGACCGCGAACAGTTGCGAAATGCTCCTCAGAGCGTGCAGGATTTCTTGTTTGGATGAGAAAGAGATGTATTTTGAACCGAGAGAGACGTGGGGTAAAGTCATTCTCGGGGACAAAGGAGAAAGGATCGCTTTTGAACAACAACAACAACAACAAGAGAATTCGCCGCCAACAACCTCCAATAATAACAAAACTTTTTTCGTATCGCCGAGAAACGAGACGTCAGCGCACGCCATGGCGCAGACTCTGTTGATGCCAGCAAACGAGAACGAATGTAATAACAATAATAGCAATAGCAGCGAGGAATATCCGTTACCACCGCTAGAGTTACGACAGCGCGTTTTAGAACAGTTGAGAAGTATTCGAGTACAGACGCTGGAGAAAGACGCGAAGGACTTTGAAGACATCGAACGAGCGAGGAGGCAAGGAATTCCCACATCCACGTCGGCATCAGTGGTTTGTAAGATTGAAACAGAAGGGTATGCGGTAGCTTTAACGAAGTGGGCCGCTTTACAAGGCAAAGATGCGAACGTGTCTAAGGTTGCACCGTGTTTACTTTCTTCCATGAACGACGCGAGGGGTTTATGCGCGACCGAAGATATTCGGGCCGGCGAGAACATATTAGAAATTCCACGACGAATGCTTTTAGACGCGGGGACGATATGTATCAGCGAGCAAGGACCATTTGGTGACTTATTAAGAATACTAGAACGGTGCGGCGCGGATACCATCATGACGTTGTGGATTATGAAGGAGCGAATGAAAATGAAGACGAAACAAGAGACGTTTTGGAGCTTATATTTCCTTTCGCTTCCAGATGGGAGTCAAAAGCTGACGCCGTTATCTTGGCCGGAAGAAATTGTGAGAGTCGGTCTAGGTAACACGCCAATTTTTGAAACCGTCATGCATGAGAGACAGAAAGTGCGCAATGGCTACGACGCTTTACTGCCTTCGCTTTTAGCCAATTGCCCGGAATCATTTGAAGGAAACCAGGAAGAGTTTTGGTCCTACGACCAGTACATTTCTGCGTTAGAATTGTGGATGTCGTATGCAATGACGGTGAAACCGGTGCATAATTCTGATTCGGGAACAATCGATGTCTTATCGCCAGTTGCTTTCTTTTGTAATCACGGGATCTATCCGCACTGCGTGCACTACTCCCAGTTGCGACTCTCGGACGAGTGTTTGGTATTTCCAGCCATGCGAGACATTGAGAAGAACGAAGAGATTATGCTTTCCTACGGCGCGAAATCCAATGGAGAACTCTTGCTATTCTATGGATTTTGCATAGACGATAATCCGTACGATTCGATCGATATCACCTTAGATTTCGATTCGCTGAACGGTGTGGAAAAACCAGAAGTACGAAAGAGAAGAGAAGAGCTTTTGGTAAAACACGATTTGACGCTCAATCACGCGATACGTAAAAACGCAGAGTTACCAATAGATTTAATAGCTACTATTCGCATTCTGTGTTGCGAAAAAGAGCTCGTATTTCTCTACGATGGCGATCCGAAAGCGAGAGAGATTTCGATGTTATCTGAGTCGAAAGCGAGCGATGCGCTCTTCACGGCTTTGAGCGCGATACGAAGTAGCATGTCGAGTACAGACGCGATAGAGCATCGGGCGCCGGAGGAATGGCGCGCAGCGAATCAGCACTACTTGAACGAGTGTAAAAAATATATTAGAGGTTTGTTTCAAGTGATTGATGTGGCGTTAGAACAAGTTTCGATGTGGCGCCAAACGAGCTCGCTCGCGGCGAAGAAATTAGGAAAGCGAACCCACCGGGACTTCCTGTAGCTTAAATTTACTATTTCTAATTACAGTTGAATATACCGTTACCAGTATTTAATCATAACTCAATTAATCTGGAAGACGCATGCGAACTAACGTGGCGCGTATACCTTCCGTGACGCCTTTACTATCGAAACCTTTCATGATGAACGTGGAATACACAATCAACGCCTCGTACTCGATTTCTCCTTCCTCGTCGACTATATCTTGACCTCTCGATTCTCTACCGCTATACGTAAACTTTGGCAAAGGAATTAGCGTCGGGTAATGATGTCTCAATCCCGGTTTAATGCCTTCTTCGATCGATGCCAGTCGGGTCCAGGATTTCCCGTTATCGTGCGAAACGATCAAACGCAACTTAGACCTCGATCTTCGATACGGTTGCGGCAACTCTTTGTGGTCGTTCATCACGGCAACGATCCAGTTTTTACCTCCACCATCCGCTCGATATCTTCCACTCGGTCCAAACGTTTTCATCGTTAACTTTGCGTTTGGATTTGGCAACGCGAGGACTGGTTTCGCTTTGTGTTCCCACGTCGCGCCTAAATCGTTCGAGTCTATTCTAAAAACGTGTCCAGCGGCAGTTCGACAAAACATCGCTATTCTATTCACGCTAATATTATTGTTGTGATCATTTTCATCGCCGCCGCCGCCGCCGCCACCGTTATTCGTCGCTTTCGAAGTCAACTCTACAACGCTTTGCTCAATCAACCACGTGTTTGGCAACGTAATCGACCCGTGCGCTTTCCAAGTCTTCCCTTTATCTTTTGAAATCAACACCCCAGCCGATGGAGACACTTCCGTGTTGTCGCATCTACCTCTCTCTCTCCAAAATGGTAATATCCACGTCTTTTGGTCTCTCGTCACCGTCACCGTATTAGCAATCACTTTATTAATGTTCCCTTTGGAATACGGTAATATGGTCTCCGGCGCCGACCATTTCTGGGTCTCGGGATCCAGCACGATAACCTTGACGTCCCCTCCAGGTGCTCGACAATTCTTCGTCGACTGCGAGTAAAACAAAAACGTTTTCCCAGTTTCCGCGCACGTGTGCAACACCGGCGACCACACCACTCCTAACTCGCTCGACCCGGGACCTCCTCCTCCCGCCGTCGGCGCTCTCACGACTTTACCGAAACTAATCTTGTCCTCTGATTTTCTCTCTCCGTACGCGAACGCGATGTGTTGGTCCGGTTTCCCTTCACCTTCCTTACTCGTTTGAAACGCCACTAACACTGTCCCGTTCGCCATCACGGTTGCCATTGCCATGTGCGCGTACCCGTCGCCGTGTTTCCCACTGACGATCCATTGCTTCTTCCCTCTGATTTCCGCGTGCGGATGAAACCGTTTGTGCAACTCTCTGTGCATGGTGTTCTTCTCCGACAAGTCCGGGTGTATCTCCACCCACACGTCCGAGTCATCTCTCCGTAAAATCGTCTTCGCGTCGTCGTCGCCGTTCGCTTTCAACACGAGTAGTATGACAAAACCGAGCGCAATGGCTAAGCACCACGTGCCGAAGCCGGGTTTTTGTTTTCTCTTCCTCGAGAGTATCACAGAAGTCCCGTCGGCGTTGTAGTACCTCTTCCCGGTGTAATACGGCAAAGAAGTGCCTCCTCCTTTTGATACCATTCTTCTTCTTCTTCTTCTTCTTCTTCTTCTTCTTAGACTAGAACAGTACGCAGTAAAACTCTCCTCCTCTCATTCTTCACTCCTTTTTCTCTCGTATTCCCCTCTTATGTAGTTACGAGGAAAGAGAAGTGAAGAGAGGAAGACACAAACAGGTTTTGCTTCCAATGGTAAAAATTAGGGTTGAGTAAGTCCTCCCTTGATTGTCAAAAAGAGTCCTTCTTTTTAAAAAAAGAGACAAAAAAAAGAGAAAGATTTTCGTCTTTCGCTTCAGAAGAATCCTCGTCCAAAATGACGAATAGCAGACGGAAGAACAAACATCCGAAGCGCGCGGAAAACGTAAAGACGGTGGTGGTGGTTACGAAAACGAGTGGTGGTGCGAGAGAAGAAGAAGAAGGAGACGAAGACGTGGAGCGATTGCGGAGGATGCTCATGTGCGTGCCGTGTGACGATGGTGTGGAACAGAATCATCAGATGAGGAAAGAAGAAACTGCTATTATCGCTAAAGGAGTGAAGAGAAAGAGAGGGCACGAGTGCGATGTGTGCGAGAAGATGTTTCTTAGTCCATCCAAATTGGCCATACACATGCGTATTCACACGAACGAGAAACCGTATGAATGCGATGTGTGCGAGAAGCGTTTTAGTCAATCTAGTAATTTGACAAAGCATATGCGTATTCACACGAACGAGAAACCGTACGAATGCGATGTTTGCGATAAAGCTTTTCGTGATTCTAGTACTTTGAAAAGGCACAAGCGTATTCACACGAACGAGAGACCGTACGAATGTGATGTGTGCGATAAAGCTTTTCGTCATTCTAGTGGTTTGCAAAGCCACATGCGTATTCACACGAAAGAGAGACCGTACGAATGCGATGTGTGCGAGAAACGTTTTAGTCAATCTGGTAATTTGGAAAGCCACATGCGTATTCACACGAACGAGAAACCGTACGAGTGCGATGTGTGCCAGAAGCGTTTTAGTGATTCTGGTAATTTGAAAAAGCACATGCGCATTCACACGAACGAGAAACCGTACGAATGCGATGTGTGCAAGAAGAGATATCGTCATTCTGGTGGTTTGAAATACCACATGCGTACTCAACATTAGCTCTTTCATCATAGGACCAACAGTGTACATACATACATACCAGTACCCCGAAAAAGTACATCAGTCCCTTCACCTCATCACCGAAGAAGAGAAAATTTTCTTCTTCTTCTTCTTCTTCAGCTCTTTTTACATCGTCAGATTTTAAAAACACGCTCGGAGTGCAAAACTTTTGTAGGAAGAAGAGGAGGAGTATTATTATTGATTGAAATGGCACCGCCGAGGAAAAAACGCTTAGTACTCTTAGTGGACATCGGGGCCATCGGCCACGCGTCGAACCGATCTCGATTCGTCTCCGTCGTCACGGCGAGTAAAATCGTCGCCAGTCTTCATTTGCACAAGAAAACGGACGAAGTGGTGGTTGTTTTTATCGGGAGTTCTGAGACGAGAAACAGATTGTACGACGAAGAGAATAACGACGACGAAGATGACGAAGATAAATATTACGCAAACGTGGAAGTGCTCGGTGAATTAAAAGTCCACTCGTCGATGGAGTATTCGAAAGAAGTCGAAGACCGAGCGCGAGAATTCGACGAGGACGAGGAAGAAGATGTAAACACAAAAACGAAGAACAAAACGAAGGAGAACAAAAAGTACGAACACAGAGGCGATATTTTAGACGCGTTGACAATCGCGTGCGATATCCTCGCGCAAAGAATGGAAGCGATGCAAGGGAAAACGGCGAAGATTGCAAACGAGATTTTGTTGCTCTCGCCGTGCGCGGAAGACGCGTTGGGCGAAGGCTCGCTGGATGAGAACGAGTTCGCGAGAGACTTGGTGCGCGTTATGAAGGAGAAGGAGATCACGTTGAGCGTCGGCGTCGGGATTGTCGATAGTAGTGGGAAAGAAGAAGAAGAAGAACAACAGAAGCGAATAGGAGATACTTCTACGAATACCAATACGAACGAACCGAAAGTAAAAGTAGTGAAACTTCTCGCCGAGATGGTTAAACAAACCAACGGCCAAATCGAACCGGCGATGGATGCGATTATAGGAAGACTCATGCGCACAAAAACGCCAACGACGACGTTTCGCGGGAACTTATCGTTCGGTAAACTTGGGAAAGAGTCGTATTTATCCATTCCAATTTGGGCGTACAAGCAAACCATGGAGGCAACTGCGGAAACGATGAAACCGTACGGCGCGTTTGAAGGCCAAGATTTGTTGCGAGATGTGCAATATAAGAACATTTCAAAGATTGACGGCGACGAGATCCCCGCAGAGCAACGGGTTCGGTGTTACAAGTACGGAAAGCAAAGCATACCGATGGACGAGTCCGTGGAGCGACAGTTCGGAGCAGAGAAAATGAAGAAAGGAGTAGAAATTATAGGCACCGTCGATTTGAAGTATGTGCCTTTTTGGTTGACCACGGAAGAGCCGATGATGTTTTGCGCGTGGCCGGAATTGACGGAAGACGAAAAGGCTGGGATACATACGGATGAATATCAGAAAGCGTGTCAAGCGTTGTCGGCGTTTGCGAGAGCGTTGGATAAGAAAGGTAAGTGCGCATTGTGCCGCGCGTGTTTTAGAGAAGGTAGCGGGATACACTTTGGCGCATTGACGCCTAAATTCCTTCCCGAGGGCGATTTTCTCTTATTTTCACCGTTACCGTACGCGGAAGATTGGCGAGCGGACCAAGTGTTTCGAGAGAACGAAGAGTTGGAAGAGTTACCAAAAATCGATCAACACAGATTGAACATCGTCGGAAGTCTAATCGATTCCATGACTTTGCCGCCGAGCGAAAACGCAAACACGCGAAAGGGCGTTTCTGTGAAAGGCTTAGTTGAAAAAGCGAAGAAAAAGATCCGCGTGATGCGACCGTGGGAAATGGCTAACCCGAATTTGTTGCGAATGAGCCAAATGTTGGCTGAAAAAGCTTTGGATCCGGATACTGCGTTTAAAACGGTAAAAAAGTCGCACTCGTTGCCCGGAGCGGACGAATACTTCGCGGAGAAGTATAAACATTTGCCGAGAAATTCAGCCATCGGTCAACTTCCGGACGCCGAAAACGCTGCGAAGAGAATCAAAACGTCGTTTAAATTAATCAGTCGAGATGAACTCGTGGACGAAGAGGAGAAGAAAGAAACAACAGCTCTTCCTACCATCCAAGAGCCAAAAGACGACGAAGACGACGAGGGCGCGAAGAAAGCTGCCGCCGATGTCGACGGTGGTGATGCGGCAATCGTACTCATCGAAGATACGGACGACGACGAAAAGGAAGACGATGAAGAGGTTCCCTTGACGCAACCAAAACCATCCGAGACCGTTTGGCCGTCGTCTGAAACAGTCGGTGAGAAGAAGATCTCACCTGCAATGGCTTCGGCTGAGAAGCAATTGAAAGAAAGACGAAAAGAAGAAGCGGATAAAGAGAACGAAAAAGAAAAACAAGAACAACAACAAGAGGAGGAGGAAGAAGAAAACGAGGAAGATTTGTTCGAAGACATGGATTAAGAAGTAATTAGTAGTAGTAGTAGTAGTAGTAGTAGTAGTAGTAGTTACATTTAGAGATACACTAAGCAGCAGCGACAGTAGCAACGAGCGAGCGCACACGAATAAATTCTTTACATCATGTACTTCTCGTCGCCTTCGTCCTCTTTGCTTTTCTTTTTCTTCTTCTCCGAAGCGTCTTTCTTCAAGCGCTTGACTGCGTCTAAGGTGCTTTCGTCGTCGTCGTCCTTCTTCGACGACTTTTTCTTGTCCTTCTTATCCTTTTTTTTGTCTTTCTTCTTCTTCTTCAAATCCTCCTCTCGCATCAAATCCTCCTTCGGCGCGATGAATGCCTCCTCTCTCCTTCTCTTGTTCTTCTCGATGCCTTCTTTTTGCTTCTCCAACTTCTCTTGCGCTTTCTTCATCTGCTTCGCCTCTTGCGATAAGAAGTACTCCCCGGATTCAATCTGTAAATCAATCTTCGAAGGCATTTGCGCCGGCGGAAAGACACTTCTCGCTTTCTTCTCCTTCACGTACTCTGGTTTCTTTCTCTTCACGTTCTTCTTCTTAAACTTTGGTAAAAATCGATCCCAGCTTTGATTTTTCAACTCGGGATCTTTCTCCAACTCTCTCTTAATCATCAACTCTTTGATGTGATAAATCGGATGGACGTTCTTCATCGCATCTTCGACAATCTTCCTGCACGTTTTCAAACCTTTAAACGACCCCATCGCGCTCACCGTGTTCCCTTGAATCAACACGTAACAATCCGTTAACATCTCAATCGCTTTCAACGTCGAGCCGTTCGGGCCGACCAAACGCTGTCTTCGTTTCACGAACCGTTCTTTATTTCTCACTAAACCTCCAATCTTAATCACGTCGCACTGCGTGTCATCGCTCAGAACTTTCAACGCCTGCGGAGCAGGAACCGATCGAGATAAAAGTTTAATCAAATCTCTCGCTTTGATGATAATGTACGGATCCCACGTCTTCCTCGTCGTCCGCACCGTCATCGACCCTTCCACTAAATTCAACTCGCACCCGACGCCGACATCTTTCAAAGCTTTCGTTATCGACGGCCACACGTCTCTCAAATACTTCTCCCTGTATTTCGGGAACAAAGTCGCGAACGAGGATTCGTCCAATAATCCGTGCGGGTTATCTTCTTTCGTGAACTTTGGCACGTCCCAGTGATCGATCCCGGCGTGGTCCCACGGTTTCTCGCGTCGGTACCGTCCTTTTTTCCCTTGATTTTGTTCCTGTTCTTCCTCCGGGGCGACATTAGTAACGTTGTTTTCTACTTCTGCCATCTTCATTAAAACTTCGCGTCGTGTATACAAACGAGCTCTTTCCTCTACTGAGCAGTTTTACTCGTCGTTTATCGATGCTCTCGATGTTATACTAACGATACAACGGATGTGAGTGAGATGCTCCTTTATTATATATCCGCTCTTGCTTTAGAGTGAATGACGCATTTTCGAGCCGCCAAAAACACCTGCCAAAAAAGCTGCCTTTTTTGCACAAAAAGAGGAAAAATTCGTCATTTTACACTTCACAAAGATAAATAAACGTTGTTAAACGTCGTGTGTGTTGTATCTCTTTCTTCTTCCTCTTCGTCTTTGTCTTCGCTCGAAAAAGCGATCCTATCTGAGCTGCTCTTTTCCTCCTCTCGAAGCGATGATGATGAGAGCGAGGAGTTCGTTCGGGTGTTCGACGTCGTCGTCGTCGTCGTCGTTCTCGTTGCCCTTTTTGTCGACGGGGAAGAATCGAATGGGATTAAAGCGCTTCAATAATACTAATAACAAAAAGAACAACAACAACAACAAGAGTAGCGTTGTTAGTATTCGAGCGGGGAAGAAGAAATCGTCCTCTTCTTCATTCGAACAACTTCCAGAACTCACCGAGGACGAAACCGCGAAGAAATGGGCGGGAGAATCCAACGACTCGCCAACGATTGTGAGTAAAAAAGAGAGTGGCAGAGGTGATGCGACAAATCCTACGACGAGTTCTACGAGAAAGTTGAGAAAAAAAGAAGACGCGATAGAGCAGGACGTGCTAGAAGGCGAGGCATGTTTGTTGGGAGACGGGATATGGGAAAAGTTATGCGAAGAAGCAAAGATGGAGATTGAATTAGAACCCGCGTTGGCGTCGTATTTGTATTCCACGATCCTCTCGCATAAGGAGATGTCGGACGCGTTGGCGTTTGTGTTGGCGAACAAACTCGGGTCGTCTGTCTTGTTGGATTCGCAACTGTTGGAGCTGTTTTCGAAGTGTTATCGGGAAGATCCGGAGTTGGTACAATGCGCGATTGCAGATATGCAAGCGGTGTTGGAAAGAGATCCAGCGTGCGATAAGTACGTGATGATTTTGTTGTATTTTAAAGGCTTTCAGGCGTTGCAAGCGCAAAGAATCGCGCACTCGTTGTGGTCGAAAGGGAGACAGTCGTTGGCGTTGTTGTTGCAGCATAGGGTTTCGGAGGCATTTCATGTCGATGCGCATCCTGCCGCGAAAATTGGAAAAGGGGTTATGATTGATCACGCGACTGGGGTAGTTATTGGGGAAACCGCGGTAGTTGGGAATAACGTGTCTATCTTACACAACGTGACGTTAGGCGGGACCGGGACGACGGACGGAGATAGGCACCCGAAAATTGGCGACGGGGTAGTTTTAGGTGCCGGAGCGACCATTTTAGGACCAGTGATTGTTGGTACGAACGTGAAGATTGGCGCAGGGAGCGTTGTGCTGCAAGATATTCCGGATAACTCCGTCGCGGTAGGAATTCCAGCAAAAATTTTACGAAGAGAGCGAAGCGAGGAGGTGATCGAGCCGAGTTTATCGATGGACCAGACAGACTTTTTAGAGGGATGGGACTTTACTATATAGAACGTTATTTATTTTCATTGTTACAATTGCTACTATTATTGCTATTATTATGAGAAACAAACTCCGAGAGGCGGACAGCGAACGAATCGACGTACGAAGAGTGTCGCGCGCCTATATTGAACAACACATCCGGCGACGACGCTCTCGTAAACTTTTCATCAAACATCTTTTCATGATACATGTTTATTCTATAGAGATACTCTCCTTCTTTTCCCCCAACTCCTGTTGTGCTTCCTCTCTTTTCTCGTATGATTTTGGCCATAATTTGAGGCGGTTCAAACTCCGGCAAGTGTCCGAGTAAATTTACGTTGAGCATCGGTCCTATGTGAAGACCAAACGTCGACGGAACGAAAATGTGCTGGTAAAAATCAAACGTATACACGAGTTCTGGCAAAAACTCGTATTTAGAACCAAACTCTGGACTGTTGAAGAGTCTCTTCCTCTGCTTTGATGAAATAGCACTCTCACTACGATCAAACGCCTTTCCTAATAATCGAGTATTTTCCGCAAACGAGGTGGCTGTCGTCACGTCCGGTTCCTCCCCAGGAACATCTGCTCGCAAAACCTGCGCAGTCGCGCACAACGGCGCGTAAATGAAAGGCTTATTTCCAGTAATATTCGCTTCCAAACCAGGCGTCAGTTTTCGAATTACTTTCAAAGCGGTCGACACGAGCCATCTCGCGGGTATTCTTCGAAACCGGCTCTCGAACTCGTGCCCGGTGACTACCTCGGAGCACTTGATGCCTTTTCGTAAAAATCTTCCTTGCACGACTGTTTGAAACGTGCGTTTCTTATTCGCGAAATACTTCTTCGTCACGTCATTGCCTTCTTCATCTCCTTCTCTCGATGGAACGTCTCGACATCGAACCAAAAGTTTACCCGCGAACGCGTTTGTGCGTATTTCAATACCCCTCGTATCGTTTATCGGTAACTCTTCATCGATCGTCGCCGATGACAGAGCGTTTTCCAACCGCAAAGGTCCATGCGTCCACTTAGAAACTCCTCCTCTGAACAACGCTGGTTTCGATGACGAGAACGAAGAAGAAAACGGAGCAGCGGCAGCCTCTCTTCCGCCGTTGTGTTCCTTCTCTTCGACGAAAACCTCGTTGGCGTCGAACCACACTTCTTCTTCTTCTTCTTCTTCTTCTTTGTCTTCTTTTAATTCTTCGACGGATGATCGCGCAAAATCACCACCACTCGCGGCGGCGGCGTCACTTCTTCTTCGGCAAGATAAGCAAAAGCATCGCATGCTGCTGCTGCTGCTGATAATGATGATACTAATGTGGTGCTCTCGTGTATGAGTGGATATTTTATCCCGGGGCCTAAAAATACACCAAAGTCCAAACTCTTTTTTTTTCGCTCTTTAAACTCTTCTCACTTTATGGATGGAGGGAGAGACGTGTCACTTCGTCCAAAGAAAATAAAAAACACCAGCGCCGTTCTCCGCGCGCAAGTTCGAATTTTGACCACCGGTTTCTCGCTCATGCTTCATACTTCAACAAACAACAACAACAGTAGTAGCGGTAACATATATCATCGCTTCTTTTGATTGGTTTTAGATCCTTAATTTACGCATCGTGTGTGTGCTGTTTCCTCCAACATTGATTGCAAATTTGAGCACATTTCGAGAAAAAGAATAAAAAGAAATGGTGCGAAATTGCCCCTTTTTTGATGAAAAAAACTTCTTCTTTTTCTGTTTTGTTTCATCACACCGACGACAAATAATATTCAAATACCACACAAGTGTTCTGTAGACTCTCGTCTCGTATCTGTTGTATATACGTTTTGCCAATCAAAACCTCTCTCTCTCTCTCTTTCTCTCTCTCTCTCTTTCTCTCTCATTGATTAATACATGACTGGTGGAGCAAAACGAGAGGCAGAATCTTTGAACGATAGTAGTAAAAACCACGACGACGACGCTTTAAAGAAGAAAAAGAAGGTTGAAGAAAACATCATCGTCGTCACGACGATGAGTAATACGAATGAAAATAAGATCGATGAGGATTTACACTCTCGACAATTGGCCGTGTACGGACGCGAATCCTTTCGAAAACTAGTGGGCGCGAAAGTATTAATTTCCGGTTTGAACGGCTTAGGCGCGGAAGTCGCGAAGAACGTCATCTTAGCCGGGGTGAAGAAGGTCACTTTGAGCGATGATTGCGACGCGACGATGAGCGATCTGGCGAGTCAGTTTTATTTGACTGAGGAAGATTGCGGGAAAAATCGAGCGGAATCGTGCGCAGCGAAACTGCAAGAGTTGAATCCAGCCGTGGAAGTGGTGACGGTAATGACTAAAGATGTCACGGAAGACGTGCTGTTGGCGCACGACGTCGTGGTCGTGTGCGACTCGTCGTTGCACTCGCAACAAGACTGCGAAAAGTGGGACGAGATTTTACGCAAAGAGAAAGGCAAGGCGTTTATTAAAGGCGACACGAAAGGCGTGTTTGGGTCGGTGTTTTGTGATTTCGGGGATTCGTTTACGGTTGTCGATCAAGACGGGGAAGAGCCGAAGACGTGCATCATCGCTTCCATTTCCAACGAGCATCCGGCGTTGGTTACGTGCACGGACGACGAACGCGTCGAGTTAGAGGAAGGGGATTTGGTCACATTTTCAGAGGTGAAAGGGATGAACGAGTTGAACTCAATCAAGGAAGGAGTGAAGATCAAGTCGGTCAAAAAGCACGGGTTCGAGTTGGACATCGACGCGAGTAAGTTCTCGCAATACGTGGGTGGAGGCATCGCCACGCAAGTCAAGTTGCCGAAAGAGATGAAATTCAAATCTTTCGCGGACTCGTTGAAAGAACCGGGGGAGTTTTTGTTGTCTGATTTCGCAAAAATGGAGCGCTCGCCGCAAATTCACTTGATGTTTTTAACCTTAGAGGCGTGGAAAAGCAAGAATGGCGGTCAGTTACCGCAACCCGGGAGCGATGCGGATGCTGCCGCGTTCGTCGCGTTGGCGAAAGACGAAGTCAACGCGCAGTACAAATCGGTCGAAGAAGTGGACGAAAAATTATTCGCGACGTTTGCAAAGACGTGCAGAGGCGACATTTCGCCCATGGCAGCTATGTTTGGTGGCATCATCGGTCAAGAAGTCGTCAAAGCGTGCACCGGGAAGTTTACGCCGTTGAATCAGTTTTTCTATTTTGATTCGTGCGAATCGTTGCCGGAAAAGTTAGAAGAGGCGGATTTGAAACCGACTGGTTCTCGATACGACGGTCAAATCCAGTGTTTTGGACAAGCTACGCAGGCGATCATGGAGAAGCAAAATGTCTTTTTGGTCGGCGCGGGCGCGTTAGGATGTGAATTCATCAAGAACCTAGCGTTGATGGGCGTTTCCTGCGGCGCCTCGGGTGAAGGTAAACTCACCATCACCGACGACGACATCATAGAAAAGTCCAACTTATCGAGACAGTTCTTGTTTCGCGATTGGGACATTAAACAACCGAAATCGACGTGCGCGACGAATGCGGCAAAGAAAATCAACTCGAAGTTGAATGTCACCGCGTTGCAAAACCGAGTGAGTCCAGATACCGAAGAAGTCTTTGACGATGAGTTTTGGGGTGGTTTAGACGTCGTCGTGAACGCGTTGGATAACGTCAACGCGCGTTTATACGTCGACTCTCGATGCGTATACTTTGAGAAGCCGTTGCTAGAGTCTGGAACCTTAGGTACCAAGTGCAACACGCAAATGGTCGTTCCGCACTTGACGGAGAACTACGGCGCGTCCAGAGATCCCCCGGAGAAGTCTGCGCCCATGTGCACTTTGCACTCGTTCCCGCACAACATCGATCACTGCTTAACTTGGGCCCGATCAGAATTCGAAGGCTTGTTTGAAAAATCCCCTGCCGAGGCGAACGCGTACCTTTCCAAACCGGACGAATACGAGTCGAACGCGCGCGCGAACGCGGACGCGAGCATGCGCGAAAACGTTGAGAAAATTTCGCAGTGTCTCATTCACACGCGGTGCGCGACATTTCAAGAGTGCATCAACTGGGCGCGCTTACGATTTCAAGAATACTTCCACGATAGAGTCGCGCAATTGACGTTCACCTTTCCCGAAGACGCCGTGACGTCAACCGGGAACGCGTTCTGGTCCGCGCCGAAACGATTTCCGAAACCGGTCATCTTCTCCGAGAAGGACGACGGGCACGTCAATTTGCTCAAAGCCATGGCGATTTTGAAAGCTGAATTACACGGCGTTACCGTCGGTGTTCCATCCGCAGAAGTTCGAGGAGATGAGAAAGCGATGAATAAAATCGTTGTCGAGATGGCGGCGAAAGTAGAAGTCCCAGTGTTTGTACCGAAAGACGGCGTGAAGATTGAAACCGATCCGACCAAGAAAGAAGGCGACAACGATGATAACGGCATGGGTGGCGTCGAAGACGATCAAATCATCGACGATTTGCTCACGCAATTGAACAACGTGCGTACAAGTGACTTGAAAGGCGACGCGGAGTACCGCTTGTCCGTCATCGAGTTTGAAAAGGATGACGATACGAACTTCCACATGGAATGCATCGCCGGGTTGTCGAACATGCGCGCGCGAAACTACGACATTGCTGAAGTTGACAAGCTCCAAGCGAAGTTGATCGCTGGTAGAATCATTCCAGCTATTGCAACGACCACTGCAATGGCGACTGGTTTAGTCTGCTTGGAGTTGTACAAAGTCATTCACAAAGCTCCTTTGGAGAGCTTTAGAAACACTTTCGCCAACTTGGCGTTGCCGTTGTTTGCGATGGCTGAACCAATCGCGCCAAAGTTCCAAACGTACAAAGACGAAAAGTGGAGCTTGTGGTCGCGATGGATCATCGAGAAAGATTACACCGTGCGAGAACTTTTAAAATACTTCGAGGACAAGGAATTGGAGTGCTATTCTGTTTCCTACGGCCCGGCGTTGATTTACAACGCCATGTTTCCCAGACACAAAGAACGCATGGATCAAAAACTCTCTGAATTGGTACAAACGGTTGGGAAAATCACGTTCCCAGCGAAACGAAAGCACTTTGATTTAATAGCCGCCACGGAAACGACCGAAGGCGAAGATATCGACGTTCCGTTGATTTCAATCGTGTTTAGATAAAAAGAAAAATTACGTAAAAACAACACACAACACAGACACACATTTTAATATTAACCATACTTAGAACCTAATGAATCAAAATCCGATCCACACTGCATGTATCTACAACACTAGTACCTATAATAACTATCACGAAAGCTCTATAACTTAAAATCGCGTGGATCTCGCCAGAAACGTTTCCTTCCTTTGATCTTCCGGTTTCGTGCTCGAAGTGAATAAAGAGGAGTACACGGAGGCGGTGGCGCCTTGCGGCATGTGCTTTGGATCGGTCGCTTTGAACGATTTCTTTGCCTGCTCTGCGCTCACGTCGTCGCATCCGTTCTTTCTTTTATTGTTATTGTTCGTGCTATCTTCTTCTACGTCATTATCACCCACATTATCAGCTTTATTGTTCTTCTTCTTCTTCGCGTTCTTCTTCTCCTTCTTTTCCTTCTTCATCAAGTTTTCCTTCTCCAACTGTTCTTTCATAGCCTCCAAAACATCTCCAGTTGGATTAATAGGAATAAATGGTGGAGCGTCTTTCAAGCTCACTCCGTCGTTCATCTCTTCGCAACTCTCTTTCGCCTCTCGAATGGCTTTTTCAGAGACGACGACGCCGCTCGGTCGCAACACGACGAACTTCGTCTTGCCGTTGAAATCCAACCCGGTCAGAGGACAAGAAAACACTCCTTTCTCAATCGTCGGTCGAAAACTGTTATTCTTTTTGTGAACATCGTCTTTATTCTTCTTATTCATCTTTTCCTTCGCTTCTTCTTCTTTTTTGTGAAACTTACACGTCACCAGTGCTTTCAACCCGGTCACGTGTTCAATCCTCATCGGCAACGGCGTCTTCTCCACCGCTTTGCGTTGCAAACACTTCAACACCGCCTCTTTATTGTACAAGTTTCCAATCAAATCGACGACTATTCCATCCTCGATCGTCGAATCTAACATCTCCTCCGTCAGCGAACAGTTGAAATATCTCGACAGCTCGTCTTCTTTCTTATCGAAATCTCTCACCGTCGATTGACTCGAAAAGCTCACAAACCCACCCAAAGTTTCCTTCTTTTTCGCAAACGGATTGTCGTTGTACATCTCGAGATAGGCAGATCTGGATTCCGCTCCGGTCGCGCCGCCATCGCCGCCACCGCCGAGTAAAGAGACGTGAAGGATAAAGTGGTCGTTGTTCTGAACGCCTAATTGGCGCAACGATGGTAAAGACGACGACGATTGAAGATGATGGTTGTTGTTCTTGTTGGAAAATGAAATTGGAAACATTTGCCCGGTACGCGTTGAGCGCAAATTGATTCCCTCCAGGTTTCGACCATCATCACTATCACCCATTAAAGAGGACAACACATCGCTCACCACAAACGTTTCTAAATCCACGGAAATAGCTTTAATCGTTTTAGCATCGCTTGTCGTCACGAACACTTGTTCGTTCATCTTCTTCTTCTTCTTATTAGGTGTTTCCGTCGTCCTTTGAAAGTGAGGAGGAAAAGAAGAAATTTTTCTTCTTCTTCCATTCTTCATTCATAAACAAACGCGCTATTAACACCATTAGAACCATTAGTTATCATAACTCTTCTTGGATATAGAAAGAGAGAGTGTTTGTGTGTTATTGTTTGAGAGAGAGAGTGAAATAAAGAATCGCAAAAGTCTCTCGTCGTCCTCGCTCTTGGTATTATTCATCACATTCCTTTTGCACAAAATCACCTACCGGGGAAATCCCCAATTTCCTCCTCCTCATTATGTTAGTAAACATGAAAATACTCTACGCGACAGAAACTGGAAACGCCCGGGACGTCGCGGAACGCGTGGCGAGAGAATGTTCCAGACAAAGTATAAATAAAATATCGCTCGCATCGATCGATGCGTACGATGCGAGACAGTTACCGAAAGAAGACAAAAACATTCTCTTATTCGTCTGTTCGACGATGGGTCAGGGCGATCCACCGAAATCGTTCGAAAAATTCTGGAAATTTTTGCTGAAGAAAAATTTACCTCTCTCAACCTCTCTGTTAAATCTTAAATTCGCGGTGTTTGGTCTGGGAGATTCCTCGTACGAGAAGTATAACTTCGTGGCGAAGAAGTTATTTCGACGGTTGGAACAATTAGGAGGTAAAAGCGTGATTGAGTTAGGGTTAGGGGACGATCAACATTTTAGCGGGTACGACGGCGGTTTGGACCAGTGGTTGGAAACGTTGTACGTGAAGATTTTTGGAAGTGAGTTTTATCGAGAGAAGATTATTGGGTTTAAGGATAAGTTGGACGTGTGTCCAGTAGAAGTGAGCGTCGTCGTTCGCGATGGTGATGGTGTTGGTGTTGGTAGTGCGGATGGAGTAAACGACGACGACGACGCGCCGGTGGAAACGCGAAGAGGGGTGATGCGCGCGGTGGATTCGATGGCGACGGAAGAGGTCTCCGACGATAACAACGGTACGTATTGGCGCGCATTGGAAGTGATAAAGAACGAGTGTTGTACTTCAGAGAGCGCGGTCAGACAGGTACATCACATCGAATTGGATAACAGGTACACGGACGTGCACGATTTCAGCCCGGGAGAGGTGTTGGAAGTTTTGCCGTGTTCGCGCTCTGCTATTGGACGAGAGGTTTTGGATTTGCTCACGAATTCAATCGTCGTAAAAGACGGTGATAATGGATACCGAGCAATCTTGGATGCTGAGAACTTGGTCGTGTCGGTATCATCGTCGGGGTCTTCATCCAAAAACAGTCGTTACATCTGTCGCGCGAAATATCTCGTCGCGTACTTTCTCGATTGTTTCTCGGCATCGCCTCGATCGTACTTCTTCGAAGTGTGCGCGTATTTTGCCAAAGATCCGCTCGAAAAAGAAAAGTTGCAGCATTTTGCCTCCCCGGAAGGACGCGCGGATTGCTATCAATACTGCCAACGCGAGAGACGGTCGGTGAAAGAGTTTTTCGAGGAGTTCACCTCGGTAAAACTTCCGTTGGAGTGGTTACTTCACGTGGCGCCAAAATTGAAAGCGAGACAGTTTTCAATCTCATCTTCGCCGAGTCAACACAAAAATAGCGATGGAACGCACGTTGATTTAATATCGATTACCGTCGCAGTCGCAAAATGGACAACGCCTCTAAAACGTCTCCGTTCCGGTTTGTGTTCGACTTGGATGGCGGAGAAATTAAGTACCAGCGATGTTGTCTACGCGAGGGTTGTCAAGAGCGGTGGTTTGCCGTATTCACATACAGGGTCTATGATCTTGATTGGACCAGGTACTGGTGCCGCACCGTTTCGTTCATTCATACTGGAACGATGTTCGCGTCGCAACTTTGACGATAAAATTCTCATGTTCTTTGGGTGTCGAAGAAAAGCGGAGGATAACTTGTACGAGACTGATTGGGAAAACGTCGAAAAGTGGTCTCAAGGCAACATCAAAGTCGTCACTGCTTTCAGCCGAGAGCAGGAGAATAAAGTATACGTCCAGGATAAAATTCGAGGCGACTCTTCGAAGGAAGTGTGGGATTTAATCTCTCGCTGCGAGGCGAAGATTTTTGTCGCCGGGTCGTCCGAGGATATGCCGGCGCGAGTCCGCGAGGCGATTCGAGATGTTTGCGCGAAAGAAGGCGGCATGGACAAAGAAAGCGCGACTCGATACATCGCCGAATTAGAAGCCAAGAGGAGGTACTTCGTCGAAGCGTGGTAGAAATTATATTATATGTACAGTACGGTAGTTAGATTTTTAGATAGTGTTTGTATGTTTGTATGTAGTACTGGTAGTTCTTTGTAAGTACAAAACGTTGAATAGCTCCAAATCTGCTTTATGGATAGATGCTTACGGATACTCGCATCCTGTTTGCTGAACTGTGACCAACATGCTCGTATCGATGCCCAACGCGTTCGCTTTTTTCTTCATCGTTTCGACGAGTTCCTCGGAAACCTCCTTCTCTCTCGTAAACAGCCACAAGCCGCCTTGATTACGCACGTTATTGGCGCTTTCCGTGGTGCACAAACCGTCGGAAACAAAAATCGTAGGTTGACCTCCAGAAATAATGGCCCACCCCTCTTCTTCTTCGTACGCGACGATCCAATAATCGCCGTATAGTGCTCTCGGCACGAATTTCGGACCGACCTTCAGTTTACTTTTGATGTCGACGTCGGGTATGAACGCGTTCAAGACCATATCTTCGTTGGAAGGCTCACCTTCCACCGAACCTTTTCGAGCAAAATTAAACACGTCCAACGTCGTCGGAGACGTCACGGTATACACCGCTCTCACGCAGAAAAGTTCGTCGACTGGTTGATACCTGTTTGGAAGTTGCGCTTGGACGTACCAAGGTTTCGAGGCGTACGCTTCGATGCTTACGTCTGAAACCGTTGGAACTGGCGGGCACCTTCTTGCTTGTGTGAACCAACCTCCCGCAAGAGCCGGGGTGACGAACGAGGATGCACAAGCCGCGATTGCTAAGAGTGCAACGAGGAGTGAGGACGAGGCAAAATCGTTCTTTCGTCTTAAACAACAACGCGTTTGCAGCATGATTTGGTTTCAATGATGATCCGAGAATGCAGCAAACGCGCACAAAAGTAAAGTTTTTTTGTATCTCGTTGCATCGACACGCTCGTATTTTTTGCATAAAACTCGACCTTTTTTAACTAAAAACTACTTTCACTAATTTCTACGACTACATCAACTAAAGTCATCCTCTCGGACGCCACTAAACACACCTTTGACTTTCTCAGCGATCGCAGAAAACGCCTTGTGCGGTTCTTTTCGCATGCCTTTATGCGAGACCCAGAGCTGGACTTTATTCGGAAGTTTTTTGGCGATGACGGCGGCGGCGATGTGTTCGATGTTGAAGTTATGCACCGGATCTTTCCACCCGCTTCGGTCGGAATGACCGGACCATGCCAACGCGTGACCGCAATTGGTCGTGTTGCATAAACCAAACACAGTCACGCAATCGCACTGTCGAGTTAAATACAACAGAGTGGAAAAGCCCGTCGTCGGCGTTTTATCGTACTTGTGTTTCGCTCCGTGCGTTTCTTTTGTGAGTTTCTTTAAACACACGACGCCGCGGTGCGATTCGCCTTTAATAAATCTCAACGATTTCACCGGTTTATGTTTCAACTTTTGGTTCAACTTCACGCACCACGGCTGAGGACTTCTGTGCGAACACGTGGAAAACATCAACCAGTTTTCCTGATTCTTCGCGTACGAAATCGAATGATCTAACCCGATGTTCACCAAAGCCGCGGTGATGGCTCTCACGTCCGTTCTCGATCCCATATCTTTCGCGTCTCGACTAAACTTTTTCGGCGCGTTGTGCCCATTCAATCGAATAACCCAATCGTGCGCTTCTATTTGCATCCCAGCGCCACCGACGGATAAGTGCCCGGTTGGAAAAACCAACGCGCACGACCCTTTCAGAAAACCCGTGTTTTCTCGTTGATACGCGGACGTGTCCACGCACTCCTCCGGTTCTTTCCCGCTCACTTTCTCCAAAACCTTTCGAAACAACTGCACCTCTTTATTTTCTTTTTCTTTTTGGTCGTCCTCTTCATCGTTGTTGCTCCTGTCAAAGTCGAAATCCGCGTACCGTCCCCAGCTCGCGTCTCGGTTGTGTTGCAACACCGGAAAGCACTTATTCACTTCAACCGGTTTTTCATCTTCGTTTCTCCCTCTCGCATACGTCGTCGTCGCGGATGATGATGACGCTTTACTTTCGTCTTCTTCTCCTCCTTCTTCTTCCATGTGCTCCATCACTTCTTTCAAATCTTCCTTCCATTCGTTTTCTTCGTTCGTGTTTTCCCTCAGCATCTGTTCCAACTTTTCGATTTCTTTCTCGTGGTCGCCGTCGGAGTAGACGGAACGGAGAACGAAATAAAGAATCACAATCAGAAGTTTTACGACGAGGAACAGTTTCAATCGTCGTTTATTTTTCGGAGTGAAAAAAGGAGGAGAGGTGGAAGGAGACATATCACGTTTTCGAGTGGACGACTTTATCTCTCGCGTTCATGCGCGCGTACGAAAGAGAGAGAGAATGGAGAATTTTGGGGAACTTTTCTCTCCAAAATTCATCACTTTTTACGCGCACGAATACATAACAAAGACGCAAGCAAAACATGAGCGCTTCTTTCAAAACCTGCTGCGTTCAGAAAGGGCTCAGAGCGAACGTTTCCGTTGAACGAGTTGGACGACGTCACGGGCGACGACAGAATAATAATAATTTTAATAATAGTAATGAGAAGAAGAGCAACACCAAGAGAATCATCAACGACGGTTTTAGGAGACAACGGGTACGAGTAAAAGTAACATCAGCGGCGGGAACGACGGGAAATGGCGATGATGATGAAGAAACAATAAAAGTTATCCTGAAAGTACCGGATATGATGTGCGAAGGATGCGCGGAATCCGTCACGAACGCGTTGGAAAGTAGCGATTCTTTCGCCTCCTCCTCCTCTGTGAAAGGAGAGATTTCGATCGATTTGGAGACAAAGTTCGTCACGGTGAGCGTAAAAGGGTGCGCGTCGGCGGTTGAAGCGATGGGGAAGATACCAGAGTTTGTGCAAGCGCTGAAAGAGAACGGATTCGACTCGGAGCCGGTGTTTGATTAACAATAATAATAATAATTTTACTTGATGTGTATTAGTAGAGAAGAAAATAGTTTTGGTAATAGTATTACAAGAAGAGTGCGACGATGATTCTACACTTCGCACTCGAACGCGAGCATGTTCAAGCTCTGTCTGGTCTGAAGAATTTCCGGCGACGACAGGGCGGTTAACTTCTTGGTCGGTTGAACGCGCTTCTTGATATCATCCTTTTCATTTTTTGGAGAAAATGATGAAGACGCCTTTTTCTTTGTCGACCCCGTCGAGCGGATGGTTTTCGTACCAGAGAGACCCGGATGTAAATGAGATGGCGGCGGCGTAGCCGGAGGCGTTCTTTTTGAAGTTTTATTGTTATTGTTGTTATTATTATTGAGCACATTCTCTAACGCGCTTTCCAACCTCGCGCACCTTTCTTTCAACTCGTCGAGTTCTTTTTGCATCAAGAGTTTCTCCATCTCCTTCTGCTCTTTCTCCACGACCGAAACGTACGATAAAGAAGAAGAAGGAGGAGAAGACATTTTTGACCTTTGGTCTTCTTCCTTTTCAAACAGTTTCGCCATCAAATCTTTCGATGATGATGATGTTGATGATGATAAACACGGCGGTTTACCCGGCGGCATCGGCGGATTGACAACAACTCGTGAAAATGTTTTTGTATTCTTTTTTTTTTCTTCCTCTTGATCTTCGGAAGAGGAAGAATAAGCGTTTTCGTTTACCTCCGTGTCCTCCTCCTCCTCCTCCGAGGAAAAAGAATTGATGTTCTTCTTCTTCTTCTTCTTCTTGGTATCATCATCATCATCGTGAACATCATCATCTTTATCGTTTTCGTCATCTCTTTTATATAATCCAGCCAGCTTCATCAGAAAGGATGATGCGTTTTTGACTTCTTCTTCGTTTACGTTTTTAGCAGATCGATGATGACGCGATGATGCGTTGGATGTTTTTCGGTTGGTGTTTGACGGAGCGAAAGGAGGAGGCGACACAAAAGTCGCTGCCATCGCGTCGTCAATGAGCAAACAAACAACGATAATGAAAACGAATGCGTGTGTGTGTGTGTGCGCTCGCGCGCGTGTGTGCGCTACCTTTGGAGAGAGAAGAAGTGAAGATGAAAAGTTTTTTTCTCGTTTCCACAAAATCGAAGCGTTTTCACAAAACGAAAAACGAAAGACAAAAACAAAACCCTAAATTAATTTTTATGCTTGTTTTTTAAATATTTTTGTGAACCCTACCATGAGTATTAACAACGGTTCCGTTGGTTTAGTTGGTTATAACGTCCGCTTAACAAAACGTCAAGCAATGCGCGGAAGGTCACCAGTTCGATTCTGGTATGGAATACTTTTTTTGCCAAAAGCGGTGCCTGGCACCGCGAGAGGTGCATTTTGGATGGATGAGCGTCGCTTTTCGTTCGTGTTCTAATTTTTTTACTACTACGTACACTATAAAAACTACTTGCTACCACCGTGCCGCCGCTGCTGCTGTTGTTGTTGTTGTTGCTTACCTCTCGAGAGCGATCTCAACAACGCCGCTTTTCTCAAATTTGTCATCAACGGCGATTGGTCCGACGGACTGGCTGGATAGAAACTCGCCGGAGCGACTTCTTCTAACACGTTGTCGTCGTTCCTCGGCGTGGTAGGATTACTATTATTACTATTGCTTTTCTCTTTCTCTTCGTCTACTTCTTGATCTGCGACTACGACTTCCAATGCCTTAGGAAAATGAAATTCTTTTAAATTCTTTTGCTCCTGAGCGTACTTCATCGCGCGTCTTCGAAGCAAGTCCATGCTCCCTCCACCGTTGTTGAGCAACGAGTCTTCCCCGCTCACGTCCGATGCGCTCACGGTCCTTCTCAACGCGTTCGCGGTAGCGTTATTGTTGTTGCCGTGCATCGAAGATGGGCTAATGATGATCGTGTTATTATTTTCCCTGCTGTGACTTGTCGTATCTAAATCCATCGATTGTCGTCTCGATTGGTTCCCGTCCATCGAAAGACTCGTCGTCGTCGTCGTCGTTTCCGTCTGTTGGGTGTTGTTGTTTCCATTGGTTTCTTCTAAGCTCCATTTCCATCCTAATTCGTTCGCCATGGCGTCCGAGAGAAACCGCTTCGAGTTTAAAGTTCTCGGGTGACAATCGTCCTCCATCGGAAAACCGTCCATGGACGCTCGCGGGCGTTTGTTGTTGTGATTATTCATCGATAACTTCTCCGTCGACGGCGACCGGTGCACCCCGCTTGAATAAGTGAGATTTTTATTCCCAAAAGCGATGGTTGAAGGGGCGGATTTTTTAGAGACCAACTCGTCTTCTTCCTCGCCTTGGCCCACGGACATGGACATGGAGTTCGTGGTGGTCGAGTGCGTTATTTTCGGAGGAGGAGGAGGGGGTGAAAAAGGGGGTTTCCCTTTCCCCCGCTGGGGGAAGGACGACGACATGTTTCTTCTTCTTCTTCTTCCCTCAACAAAAGTGGATTTTGTAACGAGATTTGCTCAAGAAGACAGGAGTATTTTTTGCAAAGAAACAAAACAAAAGAAGAAACCACACGCGAGAAAGAGAGGCGAAAGAGAGAACATTTACATAGTACTTGTGCTCTAAAACGTTCTACTACACTAAAACGATGATATCGCTATTCACGTCTGCGCTCAACGTCACCGGTAACCTCGTTTCTCCGATGCCGAACTGGTTGCACGTGCTCAAGGCTACGATGTGTTTCAAATCGGTCGTTCGTATTCTACTCGACGCCGACGAAGAAGATGTTTTCAAGGATGAAACAAAGAGCGGGGCGACGACGCCTCCGCCGTCTTCTTTCGGGTGCGTGGTGACGCACACGCTCTCATTCTCGCTCGCGGCGTCGACGCAGTGGAACCCGTATTGCGCTTGCGCGGTTTTCTTCAAGTCGGGATCCCAACTGAACGCTTTCAAGTTGTTGTAACCCGTTTTGATTTCCAAGATTTTCAGTTTCACTTTTTGATCGGTTTCTGCTAACGCAAAGGCGCTCTCGACGTCTGTTGGCGACGCTTTCGAGTTTGTGTACGATGACAACGCGTGCACGGTGAGCTCTTTCGTTTTATCGGTCTCGTAAAAGTCCTCGGGGTTGTTCTCGTCTGTTTTCCTGGTTTTCTTCGTTCTCATGTGCTCTAACGCAAACGCGACTGCTGAGGTTATCGGTTGGTTGTGATTGCGTTCATCCCCTTGAACATTAACATTTCTCGCAACAACTGCACCGGTAGAATCGATAAGAGGGTACCCGGGAGGAGAGGAAGAAGAAGAAAAAGAAGAAGAAGAACTCGATCCTTCGCCGTATTGGTGGGTGTAATCAACCGAACATCCAACAAAATACGTCTCCGATAATCCATAATCGTCCACATCATCCATCAAAGCTCGCTGATTTGTCACGCTCGTTCCTCCTCTGTTTGCGTTTAGAAACAAAGCAAAACGCTCTCGCTCTTTATCCGCCGCCCATCTGCTATATCTTTTTGTTTTGAAATCACCATCAGCCGCGACGATGCTTTGGACGTACGCGATTGGTTTTCGTCCTTTTTTTCTCTTTTCTTCTTTTGGAGGAGGAGTTGAAACCACTCGCATGGATTTCACGTCGTTCACGAGAAAAGCCACCTGTTCTTCTGAAAAGTGCGTCCATTTTGTTTTCAACACCGATTCGATTTCGCTCGCCAACTGTTTAATTGCCTCTCGAGCGTCTTCTTCGTTACCGTCGGATGAAACAAACGCCAAATCATAATACGACGTCTCGAAATCGCTAAACGCTTTCGACGGTCCGGTTGATAATCCACCTTCTCTGGATGCGCTGCACGAGTAGACAGACGCCGTCTCGCCATTACTCAAACGCATCATCTTCGGGTTTATTCTCGCCAACGGCGCGAACGCGTCGTCCCCGAGGAGTTGTCTAATTTTCGATACTTTCTTCTGGTACGTCTCCGGATCGGGCAATTCAACCGACAACGAGGAAGGAGAAGATGCACCCAAACTCTCACTCTTCAACGATAAAAGTTCTGCCGGATACGCCCACGCGGATTTCTGGCCCGGTAGTTTCAAACCGACCGCCTCGTCGTCGTCTTTCGCGTTGGCGAGCATGGGAATTCGATCTTTATATCGCGAGCGATGGTAATCCAACAGAGATTCGCCGTTCAATTCTTTTCGTGGTTCGCCAACAAAGCCAAAACTATTACTACTCAAATCAATCTTACCCGATACTTTCGGTCCACCCAAAGCGACAACCTCGTCGCCGTCTTTCAAGGATTCTCGCAACGCTGGATCGTCTAGAATTTGACGCACCGTTAAAGCGCTTCGGCGTTCTTTTCCCAGTCGAACTTCGAGTCTCGGTGGAAACGAATGCGCGTTTATCGTCACCGTAAACTGGTCTAAAAGCAAATTATCTTTTTCTTCGTCTGTTTTCCCTCCTCCTCGTTCCTTCGTTACATCTTCTTTCGCACTCCTCGCCGTCAACACGATGCTCGATTTATCCTTCCCTCTCGAAACGGTGTACGAATCGCGAATGGCTTTATGCGCGTTGCAATGCATGTACAAACCTTCTCGCATCAACTCCACGCACAACTCTGTATCTTCGTCGTTTCCTTCTTCACCTACAGCGCTATTATCGTCTCTTGAAATTAAACCGGTCGTATCAATCCTTCTTTCGCCTAGTGGTTGTTTTCCTCCTCCCTTTCTTCCTCGGTCGCCGTATCTCACGATTTCGCCTCTCGTCCGCGCGAACAACTCTACCGCATCTCCAACATCATTCGACGCCGCCGATGTTCTCATAAACGGCGATACTGCTGGAGTCATCTTCTCTCTGTTCGTCCTCGTCGTGTCCCAAATCTCCGCGATTTCCTTCACTTCTTCCTCGGATGGAAAATTCGTCTTCGTCTTCGTCTCTGCTCTGCCTGCGACGGTTGAAACCGTCAGCTCAAAATTCGGATTCACATCAAACGCGTACGCCGAGAGCACGTGTGGATGCACCTGAATGCTTCTCTCGTTTTCAGACGACGAAGACGAGGCATACGTTGCCGCGAGTGTACTTTTTCTGCCCGTACTACTGCGAGAGAGTTTGCCTTTTTGTGCTCGATGTGATTGATACAAAAGAGACAAACGCATTTGTCTCAATTGGGAATCCAATCCGGAAAAAGAAGAAGAAGAAGAAGATGCGACGCCAAAAACGCGACTCTTCGCGAAGTAATGACGATAATTGCAAAAAAGAGTACTACTGTTACTGCTACTGCTTTGGTGGTGGTTGAGGAAGATGGTAGCGGCAGATTTTATGTTTTTTGTGCGTCGAGTGCACGGACGCATTACTGAAGAAAAATTTACTTGTTCTCCTCTGAAACCAAAGTGAAAAGGAGAGAGAGAGAGAGACTGAGAGAGAGAACTCTTCATCGAACGACGGACGGGAGTAAAATGCAGAGAAAAGATGTTCTGTGCTACTAAAAAAGAATTTCTGTTACTAATGGTTACAACCGCTAATAATAAGTGAGGAGTTTGCGCACGCGCAGACAGACGTCTTCTTCTTCTTCTTCTTCGGCGCTTCTCTCTCGATCTTCTCGTCGTTTGCTTCTTGATCTAAATACTATACTGCTACAAATGTTCGTTCTCTACCCTCTTCGTCTTCGTCCTCTAATAATCATAAATTATCGCGGTCGAAGCTCAACGGAAAAGTAGTAAACGGGGTGTTATCTATTTTACAAAATCGACTCGGGATCGCCGTCTTTCAAAAACATGCTCAACATATCGTCGGTTGACTTACTTCCGAAGCTGCCTTTGGACGTGCCGATGCCGAGACCGAGACCGGTGTCATCAAAATCCAGCGGGATTGGCGTAAACGAAGACGCGTCGATAGGTACGGGTCCGTAACCGTAACGAACCGTTCCTGGGGGTGGTGGGCCTGGCGTTATTACACCTTGTGGATGTGGAAACGTGGAATATTGTGGAGGGTGTTGTTGCGGAGGCATTCCGCCGGGTCCTCCGGCCGCAACCATGTGTGGAGGGGCCTGTTGTTGTTGTTGTTGTTGTTGTTGATGTTGTTGCGGCGGCATTCCTTGATTCCACTGCTGCGGAGGCGCTCCAACTCCAGGATGAAACTGGTAGCTCCCACCAGGTACGCTAACTTTACTCGCATTATTCTTGCTCTTCCCAGATCCGGATGGTTTGGAGGCGCCAGTCGCGCCGCCCGCTATTTTGTTACTCAAAAAGCCCGGACCGCTCGGATTGTTCGGTCCACCTTGTAAACGCTTCAAATACAATCGATACTTTTGTAAGTGTGATGCGACGTTTTCTCTCGTCAATCCTTGCACGTTCATCAAGTCCAAGATACGCTTTGGCACTGCTTTATCGATGCCCAACTGGTTCACGGCGTTCACGAATTGCTGGTGCAGCTCCGCTGACCAAACTACGCGAGGTTTTTTCGAGCCTCCGCCTGAACTTCCACCCGATTGACCAGCTCCAGGCGCTCCGTTGCCTTGCATCGGCATACCATTCATATCCACGCCGCCAGCAGTAGTAGGATTACCACTCATCATGTTGTTTGGATCCAAGTACCCCATCGGCGGAGGACCGCCTTGCGGATGGTATTGCGGATGCGCTCCCTGAGGCATCCCATTTTCTACATATCCTCCCATCATACCAACCGGTGGTGGAATCGAACCGTCTACGTGTTGTTGTTGTTGTTGTTGTTGATGTGTTGATTGCAATGGCGGGTGACCGCCCCCAAGGTGTCCTTGTACGTTTATCTGGTTTTGCTGCTGCTGCTGTCCTGGTCCTGCACCTCCCGGCAGTGGCACCGGAGCTGTACTGTTATTGTTGTTGTTGTTATTATTATCGTTGCCGCTCGTTGTCGTTTGTTGTTGTTGTTGTTGTTGTTGCTGCTGCTGTAACTGTGCTACGCCTTCCACCGTGCTCGGTTTCTTATTCCCCTTCGCTGCCGCGCTCGCGTCCGTCGACACGGCATTATTCGCCGCCGCAATCGTTCTTAATTTTTTATTCATGTGTGTCCCATTCGACGTCGCGTTCATTCCTGAATCCTTCTCCGGACTCCCTCTCCCCGACCTCGCCGGCGACATTGACATCGACCCAGACCGCTGCAACGAATCCGGCCCATTTTTCCTCACCACGTGCTGCCAGATATTCTTCAACTCGTGTATTCTCACCGGTTTCAACAGATAATCGACCGCACCGTGAATGATCCCTCTTAAAACCACCGATTGGTCCGCGTTCACACTCATCATCAACACCGGGATATCAATATCCAAAGCGATTTGCTCCAAAAGTTTAAAACCATCCATATCGGGCATGTGCACGTCGGATAAAACGATATCGAATTCCTCCTTCTTCGTTCGCAAGTATTCTAACGCGGTCACAGAAGACGTCGTGGATGTCACTGTTAAAGTCAAAACGTTGATGATGTTGTTGTTATTACGTAGTAAAGAGTATGGGTAAAACAAAGGTCAGTACGTCGTGTTTATGTATAATGCGAAAAGAAAATCATCTGAATTTCCAAGTCTCGTCTCCCAGAAAGAGATAAAAAGTGCGTGTGCGCTGATTGATTTTTCTCGATTGTGTTCGTTACGCGATCGCACATCGTCGCTCCACCGCGCACACGCGAATGCAAAAAAGCCTCCAAAAGATTTCAAAAACGTAAATAAGAATCAGATGCGTTTAATTCTTCATAACTTTTTCCAATCCTCCCCGAACGAGAGGACGAGTCTTCTCGGTAAGCGTTTCGAAAAGTTCACCAACCGGAGTCGCCGTTTTCTTCCTCAATTTATACAGAAGCGCTTTTCTAAAAATGCGTCGTCGTAAAACGTAAAAAACGAGTACGATGCGAACGAGAAACGTACCCGTGTATCCGCACTTCTGCAACATCTTCGTGACTATTTTCAAACACAACACGTCGTCGTCCACGACTAATACCCGAAGGTTCGGGATTGTGGGCGTGGACCGACCGCTCATTCTCTCTGATGATGGTTGAGTGAAAATTTGAGGATAAACTTGAGGCAAAAAGCGAAGGAGTTTATGAGATTTTTGAGAGATGAAAGAAAAGATCAAATTCAAATCAAAAGGCACCCATGCACAAACAAAAAATGTCTCAAAGCAAAACTGTGCAAAATATGTTGTGTATTATTAATAATAATATAATGACGATGTGTTTTAAACACCTCTTCTCTCCTCCTCCTCAAAAGACGTCGTCGCCTTCGCTGCCCCAAACGTCCAGGGAAGGTTTGGTCGGACTACTTTCGTTTTCTTCTTCTTGTTCTTCTTCTTCTTGTTTAGGTCGTCGTCGTCGCGAGGACGAGCGTTGAAACTCGCGAGAGAAATCGCTTCCTCTTTCGTCATCTTCTTCTTCTTCTTCCAGGTCGTCGTCGTCGTCGTAAAACGAGCTCGAATTTCCAGCGGCGGCAGCAGCAGCAGTACCTATGTATCGCCCTCCGATACCGCTACTCGTAGTAAATCCTCTTCGTTGTTGTTCCATCATCCCGCCGTCCCGGTCGTCCTCGTACAAATCGTCGAACGAGTCGTCGAAGCTCCGAAATCCGCTTTGCGTTTGCGACGGTAACGCGTATCCTCGATTAGTATTATTATTCCTTTTTCGCCCTGTTCCACTTCCGCCACCACGTCTGCCTCTTCTCCTTCTTCTCAAATCGTAGTCGTCGTCGTCCTCCTCGTCGTCGCCGATACCGTCGTACCCTCTCTCCTCTTCCACCTCTAACAAGTTCTGTCTCAGACCAATCGTTTCCGAGGCGAACGCAATCGCAGTTCCAGCCGTCATGAGTTGTCCAAACAGCATTAACGGGTCTAATCGCCACCCTTGAAAGACCAAAATCCCCCCGCAGAGTAAACCGACCGAGGAGAAAAACACGTCTTTATCTCTCGAGACTTCCGGTCGTGTCGCTCGAATTTGGTACAACGCGATCGAGGAGAGCATTAACGAAGTGCCTAAAACCGCCGCCGGGCCGACGTCCACGGACACCAACGCTTTTATAGAAAATCTTCTTCGTTTTTGTTGTTTCTTCTTAAAAGTCCTGTTCTTTACCTTTGCGTTGTTGTTACTACTCGAGGAAGAAGACGAAGAAGAAGAAAAAGACGAATGACGTCGGGCCGTTAATTCCGACAATAATTGTGTTCGTTGTCCTCCATTCGCACTGATGTGATGATGATGACAACGAGGAGCAGCGGGAGTCAAAAGCATTGCAACGATAAAATCACAGAAGTAGTAGTTTCAGCGCTCCTCCTCCTCCTCCGCTCGTTCACGTCTCAAAGTCGTCGCTTTTTTATTATTCCGCGTGTTTGCGCGCGTGTTATTGTGTTATTGTGTTATTGTGTTATTGTGTTGTATTCGCACGAAAAGAGCTCTTTTTATCCTCATAACTTCTTCTTTGGATTATTTATTTATTTCTTTATTTATACACATGAAGCGATGACGCGTGCGACGACGACGCCGTACCAGTACCATCGCCGGCGAGCTTTACTAATGCGCTTACTTTCGGTCATCTTCTCGTTTGGCGCTCTCCGCGCGGCTGCGGCGACGTGCGAGAACGAGATCGACTACGTCGCAGTTCGGGAGAGATTGGTCGAGAAAATCGAAACGGCACGCGTAAACTACGAGCCGTTCGCGCACGTGTTCATGGAAAACGTCTTTCCCGAGGAGGTGTACGATTGCATTCTCGAGCATCTTCCGACGCGATTGGGGTCGTACAGACCGATGGAGAAGAACAGAAAAAGACACTTCATACCTCTTATCGACAGACTTGGTGGCACACAGACGAAGGTGCCTTTTTGGAGCGAGCTCTCGAAGGTAACTCTGGGGTCAGACGACGTTCGCGACGCGTACGTGCGGAAGTTCAGAACGACGATCGAGTCGAGATTCAAAACGAAAGTGGAGACGGTGCTGAAGACGATCCAACTCAATCACCGTCTGGACCTGACTCGAGATTTCCCCGGGTATTCAATACCACCGCATACGGACACGAACGATAAAGCGGTGACGATACTGTATTACTTGGCAAAGAAGGACGGGAAATCGAAGACGTCGATGGGAACGAGGACCTACGTCTCGAAGAAGAACGAAAGTGACGCGTGGAAAGATGGTATCGCGTCGGCGGCGAATAACTTCAAAGGATTTACGGAAGTCGAGAGCGCTCCTTTCGTGCCAAACGTGGTTTTCGCGTTTGCGCCGTGTTGGTCGAGTTGGCATGGCGTGAAAAGCATAGGAAATAGCGAAAGAGATACGATTCAGGGATTCATCACAATAGAGCAATTAGCGAACAAGAAGGAGTTGAAAGAATATCTGAGAACAACCAGACGCGAAAGAAAAAAAACACATTTTTCGAGAACTTTGGAAGGAAAGTTGCTTGTATCGCAAACCCAGACACAAATTCCATTGGAATGGACGCCTCCCCTCCGCAAATATCTTCGGAGGCGGAGGAAGTTCTGCGTGAGATGAACTCTTTAACCCAACAATCTGATCCATTTAGAAAACTAATATAACACTAAGCTACGAAAGTACGACTAAGGCTAAAATTTTGAATTATTTACATCTACGCACTCGTTCAACTCGTTGTCATCGCAGACAATGTGTGGAAACCGATTTTTTTTAAGCTTACCAATCAAGGACGGCGTCAGTTTCTGATAGCACGCGAAGAGAATCGAGTACAGCTTTTCGAATCCGAATCCGTCCTCTCGCACGGTATTATCTTTCGTTCTTGTTAGAGATTGCAAAAGATAGTATTCCGATTTCGAAAGTCTCTTGATTCTCGACTTCGAAATGAGAGACTGTTGTCTCAAAGAGACCAAAGCACCCTCGCACTTTTTGCACGTATACCTCTCAAATTTCTCGCAATAGTGCAGGTTGAACTTCCTCGCGAACTTCGCCACGTTGTCCAATCCTTGCGCGTTTACCTTCGAGGGGATGCGCTTAGATACGTAAGTCCCAATCGCCCTGATATCCCTATTTTTTCTCGGAATCTTACCCTGCACCTTTGCAGGAACGTCCCCAACGTTCATAAACCCGGTACAGTTAGTTATGGTCGACAGGTGCATCTCCAAGTTCAAAATCGCGTCTCCTCCGTGAAGGTGTTTCCTACCGTCTTTAAGCACGACTGTGAAATCTGCCAGTCCATTGTCCCATTTTTTCAGCACGTGCGTGAATAAAGTCCCTGGAATGCCACTGTACGTGTGACTGTCTGAATCATCCACCACCGTCACGCAATCCTTGGCGTTCTTCGGTACCGTGTACTTGCTTGCGCACTTTTCATACACGTAAAAACGAACGTTCGACGCGCATCGAAAAGTCTTCGCGTCGTTCATTCTAAAGAATGGATTCCTCTTTGGATCGTCCGTCTCACCATCCAATTCGCACCGACTAATCAGGACGTCGACCGTCCTCCCCCCCAGCTCATTGGCGGTCTCCCACAGCGTTCTGATCTTGGAGTTTTTCATCTTCTCCGCGAATTCCACATCGTCGTAATATCCAAACTTTGTCGACTTCACCAAGTCGCCCCCGAAGCACTTTCGATCCGAAAACCAATCGATACTTTTCCCCAAGTTATCTTTCAAAGCCAACGTCGTCGCGTGATGCGAAACCGAAAGAAACGCAAAAATCACGGGAAGGACCAAGCGAGAGGGAAACCTGAGGTTCATTTCTCTGGGCTTATTCTCACCACCAATCTTAATGATGATTTTCCGGCTCTTCTATTTAGAAGAACTTTGTTCTCGGGGAAATCTTTCGATCGTGTTTTGGTTTGAGCGCGGCGCGGTTGTTCGCGATGTCCCGGAACACCCCGTTGATTTTCGCGCCATGTCTTCGATACATAAAATACTCAGGGCCGTTGGGAGAAACGCGCGTAACGATGCGCACCGGCAGACTGAAGTACCTGTATGTTTTATCGAGCAAAAGAAGAGAGGTCTTCGGAAAAATATAAAAATGCACACAATGAAATGGTGTTGGGGGCAAAAAAGAAACACCCCCGGTCGAATATTTTAATACATGTACACGAGTGATAGTATGTTTACAAACGTCCATCCGATACCTCAGGAGGCGCACATCGTCGTGAATTACGCGCGTTGTGCTTTTGGTTTGAAGTTGTTCGCGACGCGTTATAAAAATAATTAGTTCAAATTGTCTTAAAGTTGTCTGAAAGTTGTCTGTTATATATATGTGTGTGTAATACTCTTCTCTCAAACAAGCAGTGAGTGATATAAAACGTGTCTTTGTTGTGGAGTAAAATTGTTTGCTTGTGTGTTTTGTTTTTGTTTCAATTGAAAAAAAGACGAGAGTTTTTTTTTTTTTTTGGAAAAATTGTTTTGCAAACCCACAACATCGTTTTCAAACCCACTGAAACCCTCGCCAAGAATACAAAAAAAATACAAAAAAACGTCCCTGCGCGCGCGCGATATATCATCCGTATACTTTCAGCTCCACGCAATAACGTCGTTACAATACAGAGAGTGAGTTGCCACCCGGGGACCCCTCGCATGTTAGAGTACTAAAAGCGACTTTCCACCGGGGGACGCAACATTTTTTTGCGCGCGTTAGGGGTTTTTGTTT
>Ga0255758_10000162_pt1 | contig 71667 bp, 72 predicted proteins | sample 011ome_24_FD_179958 | JGI IMG/M metagenome (GOLD analysis project Ga0255758, IMG submission 179958) | Coastal salt marsh microbial communities from the Groves Creek Marsh, Skidaway Island, Georgia - 011513CT metaG (version 2) | ecosystem: Environmental > Aquatic > Marine > Intertidal zone >... | reverse complement strand
ATTGAATCGGCGTAAAATGAGGTCATCTGGGGTTCCCAGACACCCCATAAGGAACCTTCGGCGGATCTCTCGTCCGCTGGGTTCCTTTCCTGAAACGGAAGGAGAATTAAAGGAGAATCATACGACTTAAAGCGCCGCATCTGCCCGAAGGATGGTTGAACCGCGTGAATCGATACCGAAATCGACACAGCAGCGGCGCCCCATCGCCTCCAAAAAGCCTGTCCGGCGGGCAGGCGGCACAATCATCAGCAGAAAGCCGCCGCCGCCGGCGCCGCAAAGCTTTCCGGCGAGGGCGCCTGCCTCAATACCGGAATCATAAAGATTATCTATCTCGGTGTCGCTGATCCGGGCGGAGAGGCGTCTTTTAAGCTCCCACGATTCGGCGAGCAACGGCGCCAATCCCGGCGCAATTTCCGCGGCAGACTCAGCATTTTTGATAATCCGTTCCGCCTCATCTACCAGTTGTTTCATGTCTGCAAGTTCCGCGTCGACAGAGCCGATGACGGTGCAATATGGCTGCGACTATATCTCCGCGATGCCGAACAATCTTTACGGTCAGGGAGACAATTTCGACCTGCAGAGCAGCCATGTCATCCCGGCCCTGATGCGGAAAGCGCATGAAGCCAAAACCAGTGGTGATCCAACGATGACTGTCTGGGGCAGCGGTACGCCCCTGCGGGAGTTCCTGTATGTCGACGACCTGGCGGACGCCGCCGTGTTCCTCATGCAGCATTACAGCGGGGAAACGCACATCAATATCGGCACCGGAGAAGAAATCTCGATCAGCGATCTCGCGAGAACCATCGCAAGGGCCGTCGGGTATGAGGGCGAACTGGTCTTCGACGCGGAAAAACCGGATGGTGCGCCGCGCAAGCTGCTGGATGTCTCCAGGCTCTCAGAGATGGGTTGGCGCCCCAGCACCGGCCTTCTCGATGGCCTCCGGCTGACCTATGGATGGTTCCTCGCATCGAAGAACACCCGCGGCATCTCCCCCTGATGGCGGCTCAGCCTGCCTGGGGCCTGTCGGCCCAGTCGGCCCAGTCGGCCCAGACCACTTGAAAGGCTTCATCCGCCAGCGCCCGGGCCTGTTGTATGTCCCGGTCGCCATAACCTGTCTCCACGAGAATGCCCGCTCTCAGTCCGGCGGCTTTTCCTGCCGCAAGGTCGGCGGCAGTATCCCCCGCGACGCGGCTTCGGGCGAGATCCAGCGCGAGGTCCGTGCCCGCCCGCAGGAACATGCCGGGCGCCGGCTTCCGGTATAGGGAATTCTCTGGTCCCCCCGCATCCGCAGGCGGATGAGGGCACGCATAGGCGGCGTCGACCCAAGCGCCTGCCGCCTCCAGCAATTCATACATTCTTGTCTGCACGGCCTCGAATGCGGCCCAGTCGTAATAGCCGCGCCCGATACCCGACTGGTTTGTCACGATTACGGCCGCGACACCGGCGGCATTCGCCGATTTCACGGCGGCAACGGCGTCATCGATCAACCGCACGTCGTCCGGCGACGAAATATAATCGACGAGGTCAATCAGCGTGCCGTCCCGGTCAAGAAAAAGGGCAGGACGAAGGGGCAGGAAATCCGTTGTCCGGACATCGCACCAGATGCCGTCGGGTTCGATCAAAGTCATTTTCGCACCATAAACAACTTCGCGCTCATCTCTGAAGACGAATAATCTGAGCTCGGGTCAGCGCACCCGAGAAAGGGCTCGCATTGTCTCCCTGCGTGAAGGCCTGTCGGAGCCGCTCGAGATATTCCCGGCCGTTCGCCGTTGGTGCGGAAGGGCGCGGGCGTATCTCAGACATTGCACGGGCTTCTGCCGAGCCGGAAGTTTCCGCGTAGCGGACAAGAAAGACCGCCGCACGGTCAGGCTCGGTCAGTTCCCACAAACGGATATATCGCTGAACAGCGTCGAACCGGTTGCCGCCCCGCGCAGCCACGAGCGCCTGCCGCGCCATCTCCCGTACAGCGATCTTGCGCATCGTTTCCGCGGATGGCGCTGTTTCCTTCTTTGCCGCATAGACAGCAATAGCCTTGAGGATCCGGAACACGCCTGCGGTCTTCGGATCGAGCATCTCCTTCTGATATGCCGCTTCTGCCTGCTCAAGGGCGCGTTCATGCCCGGTGCCGAACCTCTTCACCCACTCCGTAACGTTGCCGGATACGCAGCGACCGGAGATGGCGCAGGCAGGTGCTGCATGCTGGCGCCCGGCGGCGGTGGCAAAGGATTCGAAGACGCGGCGGTCATCCGGTGTGTCGCGCGCCGCCTGCGCGAAAGCGAGGGTTGCAGACCAGTAATCTCCCGAAAGAGCGCGTCGGACGCCGTATTTGTAGTATTCGTTCTCAAGCATATCGGCCGCCAAGCCACCCGAATGGATGCCGGTCAGATAGGCGTATACTCCGCGAATGGCGGGGTCGCCCGCACCTCTGTCCCGCATCGCTTTGACGTGATCGAGCACGCTCTTCCACGAACCGTCACCCGCAGCAAGGGCTTCGGCAATAAGCCCTGGCCTGCTGTCACGCAATGCACCTGTCGCCGCCGCGCTCAAGGCGGGATCGGTTGCCTGCCGACGCTGCCTTGCGCCCCTTTCTATCGCGCTAAACCGGTTGCGCAGCGCATTGATCGCCGCCCGCAGGCGAGAAGACTCACGATGCAGTCCCTGGGCCAGAGAGGAACATTCCCGTTTTCTGGCGGCGTTGGTCAGGAGCCGCTGGTCACAGTCGCGACGGTAGTCCGCCAGTCCGCGATTATATTCCCTGATGCTCGCCGTCACGCGGTCGAGATCGGCCTGAAGAATATCGCGCTCAGCGGGGTAAGTGATGGAGGGCGGGATCATCGGCGGTTCGGGAAGTTGCCGAAACGGAGCCGCGCCCGCTCCAGAGATAGCCGTCAGCACGACGGCTATCGCAGCAAGGGCGATCCGCGATGCGCGTTGCGGGCGCCTCTCGACAGACATTTTCATCGGAACGGGTCATCTCCCGGTTTCGTTTTTCAGTATCGCCAACGCGTCGCCGGGACAGAATACCGCACCAACGAAATTGAATCCGCAACCGGCCATAAACGTCTGGTATCATTTATGCCAATCTTACGGGAGAGCATCATGAAACTGGAAGGCTCATGCCACTGCGGCGCCGTTCATTTCTCCGTCGAATCCGACACCCCCTACCCCTATAACCGCTGCTATTGCTCGATTTGCCGCAAAACCGCAGGCGGTGGCGGCTACGCCATCAATATCATGGGCCGCGCCGAAACGCTGAAAATCACAGGTGAAGAAAACCTCTCCGTCTACCGGTCAGCCCGGAATGACCGGGACTCCTATGAAGAAGATGGTCTCAGCCCGGCGAAACGCTATTTCTGCAAAAGTTGCGGATCCGCACTGTGGGTGCATGGATCGGACTGGCCCGATTTTGTCTATCCCTTCGCATCCGCCATGGACACTCCGCTCCCCGAAGCTCCGGAAACGACTCATCTGATGCTGGGAAGCAAGGCGTCCTGGGTCTCGGTCAATGCGGCGGAACATGACGCAAAGTTCGACGAATACCCTGATACAGGCATAGAAAGCTGGCACCGCCAAAGAGGCCTGTTCGGCAATATCTAGCTTCCATCCGGTCGCCGGCGCCCGGTCGTGTCATCGAAATGAAAGACGATCGTCATACCGTTGTGCGATCGCCCATGGCAAAAGCGTCGCATGGATAAATTTACGCTGAGGACTGGCGATGGCTGACATAACGATCACCGGCACAACCCTGCCCGCAGACGACCCCGAAATTCTCGAGGATCTGGGACTTATCAGGGATGACGACGATCTCCCGTCAAATCAAAGCGGCAATACGCCATTCCCGGAGATCGTAGAGGCCCGGATGTCGCGCCGCAGAATTCTCGCCGGCCTTGGCGCTGCCGCTGCGTTCGGACTTGTCGGGCAAAATATGGTGAGCAGGCGCGCCCTGGCGGCGGGTGCAAGATCAACGCTTGGCTTTACCGAAACGCCCCATGTTTATGACTCCACCCATCATGTCGCACCGGGATATGACGCCAAAGTGCTTCTTCGCTGGGGCGATGCGGTCGAGGCCGGCGCACCGCCATTCGATCCAATGAACCAGACGGCCGCTGCCCAGGCAAAACAGTTCGGATATAACTGCGACTATATCGGCTTTCTCCCATTGCCCGCCGGGTCGAAAAACGGCGATCGCGGATTGCTGACCGTAAATCACGAATACACCAATCCGCACCTGATGTTCCCGGATGTCGCACGGAATCAGAAACTGACAAAGGCACAGGCTGAAATAGAAATGGCCGCGCACGGCCACAGCATCGTCGAAATTGTGAAACAGGACGGCGCCTGGACGGTTGTCGGTGGCAGCAAATACAACCGCCGCATTCACGTCGGCACGCCAATGCGGATTTCCGGCCCCGCCGCGGGGCATGACCGGTTGAAAACCAACGCGGATGCGACAGGTACGATGGCGCTCGGCACCATCAACGACTGCGCCGGCGGACACACACCGTGGGGCACGGTCCTGATCGCCGAAGAGAATTTTCACGGCTATTTCGGCGGCGATCCGGGGAAAACATCCGAAGCCCGTAATTACAAGAGGTATGGGCTCAACGCCAAAAGCCGTTATTCCTGGGCGGATTATCACGACCGGTTCAATCTGGAAAAGGAGCCGAACGAGCCCAACCGATTTGGCTGGATGGTCGAAATCGACCCCTACGACCCTGAATCGACGCCGGTCAAACGCACAGCACTCGGCCGCTTCAAACATGAAGGGGCGACCACGGTCATCAACAGGGACGGCCGCATCGTCGTCTATACCGGCGACGATCAACGCTTCGACTATATCTACAAGTTCGTCTCCAGCGGCCGATACGACGCGAATAACCGCGCCGCCAATTCGGCGCTGCTGGATAACGGTACATTGTTCGTCGCGAAATTCAGCACGAACGGGAGGCTCGACTGGCTGCCGCTGGTCTGGGGCGCCGGCCCTTTGACCGCCGTCAACGGGTTCAACAGCCAGGCCGACGTGATGATTGAAACCCGGTATGCCGCCGACCTGCTGGGTGCAACGCCGATGGATCGCCCGGAGGACGTGGAACCGAACCCGGTGACCGGCACCGTCTACGTGATGCTCACCAACAATTCCAGGCGCAAGGCGAACCAGATCGACGCGGTCAACCCGCGGCCGAATAACCGGCACGGCCATATCCTGGAAATGGTTCCGCCAGGCCGTGGTGCGGATGCTGACCACGCGGCCCAGCAGTTCAGCTGGGAAATCCCGCTGATGGCCGGCAATCCTGCGGAGGAGACGGACGGGGCAAAATATCATGCCGGCGTGTCGTCGAACGGCTGGCTGTCCAACCCCGATAATTGCGCATTCGATTCAAAGGGACGGCTCTGGATCGCGACGGACGGGGCGCCGAAATCCGGTATCGCCGACGGTGTGTGGGCAACCGACGTGGAAGGCGAAGGCCGCATGCTGACCAAACGGTTCTTTGCCGCCCCCCGCGGCGCAGAACTTTGCGGTCCCTGCTTCACACCGGACGACAGGACATTCTTTGCGGCAGTTCAGCATCCGGCGGACGAGAAAGACTCAACATTCGCCAATCCATCGACGCGGTGGCCCGACTTCAGGGACGATATGCCGACCCGGCCTTCGGTCGTGGTAATTACGAAGGCGGATGGCGGCGTGATCGGCAGCTAGCGGAGTTACAGGCGGATTCGCGTTTTGCTGTGCCGCCCTGTTCCGCTTTTCTATTCAGCCCAGCGCGCCGGACGGCGTTCCAGCAGGGAGCGGATGCCTTCGGCCGAATCCTCGGTGCGGATGATCTCCATCACGCGGTCGAGTTCGGCCTTGTAGTTTTCCGGCGTCCGGTTGTCCTGGTTGTAAAGCTGGAGAAGCTCCTTCGCGTAGCGCACGCCGAGATACGGCATGCGCGCAATCTGGCTCGCCAGGGTCATGGCTTCATCCATCAGGTTTTCAGGCGCAACGACCCGGTTGACCAGACCGATCTCCTTGGCTTCGGCCGCGCCGACGAACCGGCCGGTCAGGATCAGTTCGTTGGCCAGGGTCAGACCGACCAGTTTGGGCAGGTTGCGCGGACAGCTCCACTCCGAGACGAAACCCGCCGGCACCGCGATTTCCGACACGCGTGCCCGGTCGGTCATAATGCGGAGATCGCAGGCCAGCGTCATCTCGAATCCGGCACCAACCGCAGCGCCGTCAATCGCCGCGATCACGGGCTGCGGTAGCTCCTCCAGCTTGCGCAGCGCTCTCTGGGCGATCACATGGAAGTGGTCGTTGATCATCCATTGCGCGAGTTCGCCATATTCGCCGCGAATGCCGAGATCGTCCTCGGGCCGCTCCAGCGGCAGGGTTTCTTCCTTCAGGTCACCGCCAGAACAAAACGTCCCGCCGGCGCCGGTGATCACGACAACGCGCACCTGCTTGTGGCGTATCTCGCCGAAGATGGTATCCAGTTCCATCGCCATACGCGGGCCGAGCGCATTCTTGCGATCTGGCCGGTTGAGCGTCAGCACACCGACAGTTTCACCCGCGGTCGCGCCCGGTGCCTCGAACTCCTGCCAGTCAATAAAGCGGTATTTCATCCGCCGCCCTCCCCATCTGTTTACCGGTTTCAAGCGCCTGCCCTGAATATCTGGACCGGAACGCGCTTATCTCGAAAATCCTTGCCGGCGTCTGCGTGTCTAACATCATGATCCGGATGCGTCCCGGAGCCCGGCCAGCCGGGCCGGCGCGGCGCGGTCGCCCGATCCCCTCTGCGGCATCTTGGGCATCGCGAAACCCTGTTCATGACAGGCCCGGGTGATCACGGTGAATTTCCACATCACACCGCCTGCGACAGCGGCAACACCGGCGATCGCAAGGAGCGATTCACTGAACGCGCTGGCGAGCGCAAAAAGCACCAGCGGCGTGATATGGCCGATCAGGCGGAGAGCCGGCGTCAGTTTCTGCAATTCGTCGCGGGCGAGCGGCGGCACCCCATCACGCCTGGCGAATGCGAAATAACGCTGCCAGATCAGCATGTTGAAGAGCGCCAGTAATGCGCCCCACGTCGAAATAAAGGCCATTGACGCTTCGAACCGCCACGAAGCAAGTCCGCTTGCAATGCCGAGCAGGCCGACGCCTTCAAGAAAGCCGCTCATGACAATCATGGTGGGAATGATACCGACCCGCCACGCGGGTATCCCCTTCGCCGCATGCAGAATTCGCGCCTGACAATACAGGAAAACCAGCGCCGCCAGCGCCACCACCAGGTGCAGCACCGGGCCCGACCAGATCACGTCGGCCAGCAGCGCCGGGTAAAACACCGCGACGGCATACACCTCGCGCGACATCCAGGACGATTGCGGCCGCATGAGCGCGCGCCAGAACCGCTTCTTTCGGCCGATCTCCATGAAGACAAAGAAAAGCCCGACCGCCATGCCGGCACCGGCGGCGACGTTCAAATACAGCAGCGCTTCGGACGTCAGACCGGACACGAAATAGGCCAACGTTGCCATGACCACGAGACCGGATGACATGCCGCCCATCGTGAAATTCATGGCCGCGCGGTAATCCCAGACCGTCTGGCGTGCGCCGACCAGCGGGTTCGCCGGGTCGCCCATTGTCTCGTCCTCGGTGTCTTCGGGTTCCGGATCGCGGCCCGGGGTCGCGTTCGGGACTTCATACAGGTACTTGATCTGCGGATCGGTGCCGAGCTGTTCATGCATCTGAAAGAAGCTGTTCTCTGCGGCGAGCTTCGAAACGTTGCTCTCGGGATCATTGAAATCGCCGAAATGCAGGGCGCTTGCGATACAGGAAGACGAACAGGCGGGCGAATATTCAAGATCGACGCCCGGCGTCATTCCCTCTTCCTTCGCCTCGTCGATACGTTCGACGCAGAACGTGCATTTGGTCGCGACGCCGACGCGCTCGTCATGAAAGACATGCGCTTCCTGCGTGGTCTCTTCGCCGTAATACCAGTCTTCGCCGTGGCCGATGGTGCGCGCCTGATACGGACATGAGACCGCGCAATAGCCGCAACCGATGCAGGTATCGTAATCCATCGTCACCAGCCCGTCGGCCCGCTGCCGGGTGGCACCGGTCGGACATACGGGGACGCACGGCGGCTCTGCGCAATGCTGGCACCCAACCACCATGAACAGGCGTTCCACATCGGGGAACGTACCGCGCTCTATATCGAGCACTTTCCGCCACTGAACCCCGGGCGGCGTATCGTTGGCGTGCTTGCAGGCAATCGTGCAGGTCTGACAGCCGACGCACCGGTTCAGATCGACGACCATCCCATAGCGGGGAAAATCCGGGGCGCCGCCATCGGGGCTCATGGTTTTCGCCTTTCGCCGTCGATTTTCCGGATTTTGACCCGTGCGAGATCGGCGCTCGACCCCGTGGAATCCGTGAGAGACAGGGCAAGCGACGTCACGGAATTGAGGCTCGGCAAATTGAGGTCCTTTGCGTAGGGCGTTGCCCAGTGATCGAACTGCCCGATCATCAGAACGGTGTCCGGCCGGATACCTTCACGCAGAACGGCAAAGCCCCGCGTCACGCCTGTCACCGACGATATTTCAACCCCGTCGCCCTCTGCGATCCCCAGTTCCTTCGCCCGGGTCCTGTTGATGATGACCCCTTTGTGACCCGAAATATTATTGGCGACCTCATTGATCAGCGGAATGCCCACATTGGCGCCCCAGGAGTACTGCATCGACCGCGCGGTGAGGGCGAAGAATGGGTAATCCGCCGGATCGCCGCCCGATTCCCGGATATGCTCCGTCCAGATATCGGGAAAAGGCTCGTAACCGGGCAGCGGCTCATATTCGTCCAGCTGCTTTTCCCACCAGTCGACGCCGATTTCGTGCAGCCGGTTGGCAAGCTGCGCGCCGTGGCGCTTGATGCGTTCCTGATAGGGCATTTCAAAACGCAGCTTTTCTTCCTTCATTTTGGGATAGAGATACCATTGAAGCTGCGGAAAAGGTTTCAGCATGAAGCCGTTCTCGGCAAACCAGTCGAGATCGCGGACTTCCTCCCCGTCACTCAGCGAATGGCTCGCAGCCTTGCAGACCGCATCCCAGATTTCCTCTCTCCCGTGCGGCACAGCCGGATCCAGCCCGTAATCGTATGCCCCGTCCCTGTCCTGCAGACGCGCACCGGCAGCGCCACGGTTTATCGCAGCGTTATATTCTTCGAGTAGGCCCACCCGGTCCGCCAGTGCCGTCGCGATATCCGTCATATCCATTGCATCGACCTGCGGCAGGACCGCGGGCTGGCGGATCGCCCAGCCCTGATGTTTCCAGAACTGCTCGGTGAACTTGGTCGATCCGATCTGGATCAACTGCAGGCTTTCGAGGTCCGTGCAGTCCGGCAGGATGACATCGGCCATGTGGTTGGTTTCGTCGCGTGTATAGGCGAATGAAACGGTGAACGGGAATTCGGCGATGCGCTCGGCCACTTCCGGGGCATTCCACGACGAGATCGCCGGATTGGTCCGATAGTTGATCCACATTTCCGGCTTCGTCTGTTTCGGCCAGTTCGACGGCTGCTTTTTCTGAAACAGCCATGGCAGATGGGCCGGGCCCAATGCCGGCGACCACGCGGAGTCCGCCACCATTGGCACCAACGTTTTATATGCATTGCGAATATGCGGGTCGGCCAGCCATTCGTCCTTCGACGTGGCATTAAACGGATAGTCCATTACGCCGTCATCGGTCGGCCGAACCGTCTTCAGGCGGTTATCCGCGGGTCTGTTCAGTTTCACCGCGGTGCCGAGCGTCCCGCCCGGCACTTCAAGCGCCCCGACGAGGGACGCCAGCAGCGTACGCGCCCAGCAGGTCTGGTAGCCGCCCCAGCCGTTATTGACTCCCTTGCCGAGCATCACCGCAACGGGACGGAAAGGCATTTCGACGCCTTCTATCTCGATCGTCTCCCCGATACAGGCATGGGCCACATATTCGTCCGCGACCTGACGTATTTTGGCCGCCGGCACATCGCATTCGCCCTCGGCCCATTCCGGATCGAACTGCTTCATATGATCGAGAAGAAGCTGGAACGCAGGCCGCGCATCGACGCCGACGTGTTCCCAGACCTGTCCGTCGGGGCCGTCCTCTATGCCGGATACGACATACGAGCCCACAAGCGCCGCATCGCCGATTTCCGCATCCCATGGCTTGATCGTCCCGTCGGACAGATCGCCGATCAGCGGCTTTCGGGTGTCGGGATCGCGCATGTAATAGCCGTTCGGCCCGATCAGATAGGGCGAGGTCGTATCTTCCTTCAGGGCGCGGACATCGCAGGTTTCGTTCCAGTCGCGCTCGATAATCATGCGATGGATCAGGGCGAACAGGAAGGCCGCGTCGGTCTTGGGTTTGATCGGAATCCACTCCGCCGACAACGCGCCGGTGATCGACAGGTGCGGCTCGACCTGGACCCGCTTCAGCCCGCGGACGCGCGCGTCCGCCTGACGCCAGACACCGGCAACACCGCCCGAGGCTTCGACATTGTTCCCGCAATTTATCACGTAGTTGCAGTACGGCGTGTCCGGCGAAACGATAAAAGCTCGGTGCCACAGTTCTCCGTAAAGATGTTCAGAGTGATAGCACTTCACCCCCTGCCCGCCGCCGAACCCCATATCGACCGGTCCCCACGCCGCCAGGAATGCCGGGAACGTCCCCATATACTGCGTGGGCGTGCCGCCGCCGCCGAAAGAAACAGCCAGGCGCGGATAGCCGCTGTCGTCCCTGGCGCCGCGCGCGCGCATGTCGCGCATCCTGGCCGCGATCGTATCCAGCGCCTCTTCCCAGGTTATCGGGACGAATCCCGGGTCCTCGCCGCGGCCCTTTTTGGGATTCGTGCGCTTCATCGGCGATGTGACACGGTTGGGATTATAGGTTTTCTGGATCAGCCCGTAGGCTTTCACGCACACCCTGCCGCCGCCGGGATGCCTGTCGGTAATGTTGTAATTGGACTCGATCCGGGTCGCGATACCGTCCTCGACCTCGACCTGCATAAGATCCGGCCCTGCGACGCACTGGTAGCAGTAGACCGGAACTTTTTTCTTGTCTTTGATCTTGGGCGCCATGGACATCCCTGCAGGTCATACCGTCGGGTCGAAGGTATCGGTGCAGCACAGCTGGTTCAAGTGGTGCCGAAGCGGGTCAAGAAAATGTCACGGTCCGGAAAAGCTTCGACGCGGGAGGAACGGCAAGCAGGGTCGCCGGGATCGGTATAGGTATGGGTATCTTTGGCGGAAATCGCCTCCGGACCGGGATATTCAGATACATATTTGAATTGCCCCTGAAGCTTGGCATGAAACTGTCGGCATCTGCAAACGGCCCCGTTCGAATAAAAATGCCCCGGTTGAGGTCCGATTATGTCCCCGTCAACGTAATGATTTCGTGGGCTCGCCCGTTGACGCCTGTCCGCGTATACTCGTAAGGCGAAGGAGAGAGAACGATGCATGCTATAGTCGAAACCGGCAAGAAAACCGGCCGCCCGACACAGGAAGAAGCGGAAGAAGCCGTCCGCACGCTGATCCTCTGGGCCGGCGACGACCCGGACAGGGAAGGCCTGCTTGAGACACCCGCGCGCGTGGTGCGGTCCTACAACGAATTTTACGCAGGTTATGATCTGGACCCCGAACAGGTCCTTATGAAAACCTTCGAGGAAACAGGCGGTTACGACGAGATGGTCCTGATCCGCGACATCGCCGTGGAATCCCATTGCGAACATCACATGGTGCCGATCAGCGGCAAGGCGCATGTCGCCTATATCCCGAACCAGCGCGTCGTCGGCATCAGCAAACTGGCCCGCGTCGTCGAGATTTTCTCCAAACGTCTGCAGATCCAGGAAAAGATGACTGTCGATATTGCAGAAACGATCAACCGCGTCCTCCAGCCGCAGGGCGTTGCCGTCGTGATCGAAGCAAGCCACCAGTGCATGACGACCCGCGGCATCCACAAGCCGGGCGCCGATACGGTGACCAGCCAGATGCTGGGATCGTTCCGCGACGATCCGTCGACCCGCCGGGAATTTCTGGCCATGATCCGGAACGGATAGACATGGCAGAGGCGCCGGCCGAGTTTCCCGCCGCTTCGGCGCTATCCCGCGAAGAACTGGAAGAGGGAGACGTCTTCGCGCCGCGTTTCGATGCGGACGGATTGATCCCCGCCATTACCCAGCATGCTGAAACAGGCGACGTGCTGATGTTTGCCTGGATGAACGCCGATGCGCTGGCGCACACGATCCGCACGGGCGAGGCATGGTATTGGAGCCGCAGCCGCAACGAGCTTTGGCACAAGGGCGCGACGAGCGGCCAGATTCAGAAAATTGTTGAGATTCGGACGGACTGCGATCAGGACGTTGTGTTGCTGAGGGTCGTGCCCCGGCGTGCAGGCGCATGCCATGTCGGCTATAATTCCTGCTTCTTCAGATCCGTTCGTCAATCAGAGAGCGGCGAAACCCGCCTCATCTTCGAGGAAACCGAGAAAGTATCTACATGACCGAGAAACTGCTGCCCACCACCGTCGTCGGAAGTTACGTCCAGCCGGAATGGCTGGTCGATCGCGCCAACCTCAAAGGACGCCTTCCACCGCGGGTGCGCGCACTCGAAATGTGGCGCGTAGATCCGGACCTGCTCGAAGACGCCCAGAACGATGCGACCCTGCTCGCGATCCGCGACATGGAACGGGCCGGCGTCGACATCATCACCGATGGCGAAGTTCGCCGCGAAAGCTATTCGAACCGGGTTGCAACAGCACTTGGCGGCATCGATATCGACAATCCCGGCGAAGCAATGGACCGCACGGGCCACATGAACCCGGTGCCCCGCATTGCCGGTCCCATCGTACGAAACCGCCCGATCGAGGTCGAGGACGTCAAATTCCTCCGCGCGAATACAGATCACCGGATCAAGATCACCCTGCCCGGCCCGTTCACGATGACCCAGCAGGCCCAGAACGATTACTATGACAACGACGAAGCAGCAGCGATGGACTATGCCGTCGCAGTGAACGAGGAAGTACGCGAATTGTTCGCGGCCGGCGCAGACGTCGTACAGCTTGACGAACCCTACATGCAGGCGCGGCCGGAGGTCGCCAAGCAATACGCGGTCAAGGCCATCAACCGCGCCCTTGAGGGCATCGAGGGCGAAACCGCCGTCCATATCTGTTTCGGATACGCTCACGTGGTTCATGAACGTCCCGAGGGCTATTCCTTCCTGCCGGAACTGAGCGACTGTATCGTCAAGCAGGTATCGATCGAAACCGGGCAATCGGGGATCGATCTCAAAGTGCTGGATTCCCTGCCCAACAAGAAGATCATCCTCGGCGTCCTCAATCTCAGCACGGACGAGATCGAAACCCCCGAAATCGTCGCGGCGCGCATCCGCCGGGCTTTCGATCACGTCTCCCCGGAACGGATACTCGTCGCCCCGGATTGCGGAATGAAATACATGCGTCGCGATGTCGCGTTTGGCAAACTGAAGGCAATGTGTGACGGAGCCGCTATCGTACGCGCGGAATTGTAGGCTCTTCGGCCTGTTTTCGCGCCCCGGGGACCCCTTCGGGCGATTTGGCGAAAAAGGGCTAAAAACGTCCAATTTCCGTTAAATCTCCTGTATGGTATTGGGTTCTTACGTCGAAACACCGGAGCTGACCAATTTCCAAGGGTATGACAACCGCGGAGCGCGAGCGCTTCCACAACCTCTTGCTTATGGCAAAGGAAAGCCCCTTCGAGGGCGAGCGCACCAATGCACTGGAAGCCGCCGAACGGATGGCCCAGCGTCACGACATGACGCTCGAGGAAGCGGCCCGCTCGGGCGGTGAAGGACTCCAGAAGCCGACCGACCGCCAGCAGGACGTGCCGAAACCTCCGTCCTCGTTTGAACAGGCCGAGGCCGAGGCTGCTGCGCGCGAACGCGCCTTCGCCGAGAGCGCGCGCTTCATGCGCGACATGGAAGATCACGCCAGAAGCGACAAGGCCCGCCGCGACGAAGCGCTTAAAGCCGCCTATGACCGCGGTCTGGATGCCGAAGAGCGCCGCCGCGCCAAGCGCGCTGCAAGCCGCGATAAAACCGTTCGCAAGAACAGCCGTCGGCGCAATCCGCTGATACATGCGCAGGTCCTCCTGAAGGAAACCCAGCTGCCGATAAAGGAAATCGCATCCATCTGCGGGATAGATGTCTATACGGTCGCGGGCCTCAAGCTGAAGATGCGCCAGGAAGCCGCCGGTTAGCACCCAACCGGTCGCGATCAGTCATCCGCCGCGATGCACACCTCCCGCGGGCAGCACTCATCCGACGAATGACTTTGCACCCTCCCGCCTCTCTGTGCTGAAATAGGCGAAACGGGAGGAAGAATAAATGTTCCTGCAAAACGCCTGGTACGTCGCCGCATGGGAAACCGAGATCGGCGATGAGCCCTTTGCCCGCACGATCCTGAACGAGCCCGTTGTGCTCTACCGGACCGAACACGGGATTGCCGCCATCGAAGACCGTTGCTGCCACCGCGCCCTGCCGCTTTCGATGGGCAGGGTTGTCGGCAACCATCTGCAATGCGGCTATCACGGGCTCGAGTTCGACAGCTCCGGCGCCTGCGTCAAGGTACCGGGGCAATCGAAGATTCCGCCCGGCGCCCAGGTGCGGTCTTACCCCGTTGTCCAGCGCTGGGGCTGGGTCTGGATATGGCCGGGCGACCCCGCCAAAGCCGATGTCAGCCTGCTGCCGGACTGGAACTGGCTGGACGACCCCGCCTGGAAAACGATTCCCGGCCGCGGCGGAAAGCCCATGCCGGTCGAGGCGAATTACATGCTGATATCCGACAACCTGTTCGACATCACGCACCTGACCTACGTCCACGCGTCGTCCATCGGCAACCAGTCGATCGTCGATTTTCCGGTGAAGACCGAGCGGTTCGAGCGCGGCGTCAAAATGACCCGCATCGTGCCGGACCGCCCGCCCGCGCCGTTCTATAAGAAAGCCGGCGGCTTCGAAGGCAATGTCGATCGCTGGCTGATCACAACATCCGAACTTCCGGGCTATATCGTGAACGATGCGGGTACTGTCGAGGTCGGTGCCGGCATCACGCCCGGCGAAGTGGACGAATCCGTAGGCGTCGAAATGAAGGTGATGAACCTGCCGACACCGGAAACGGAGACCTCGACCCATTATTTCTATGCCCATGCGCGGCACTTCAAGGTAGACGACCCGGAATGGGACGAAATCTACCGCACCCAGTTCACCGCGGTGTTCGAAGAGGACCAGGTTATCCTGAACGCCCAGCAGGCCAGCATGTCCCGCAACCCCGACGCGCCCGAAATCGACGTGAACGTCGATGCGCCCAACAACCAGATACGCAAGTTGCTGGATGACCTCATCGCCGCAGAACAGGCGGAGATGGCGGGCGCGCTTCGCCGCGCCTGATCGCCGCCGATGACGCCTGAAATCAACAGACTGAGCGACGCACTGGGGGCGGAGATCACGGGCATCGATCTCAATGCCTGTGACGATGAGATGTTCGGCGCGATCAACGACGCCTATCTCGCGCACCAGATGTTGTGCATCCGTGCACAAAACCTTGATCCCCAGAACCTTGTGACGTTCTCAGAACGGTTCGGCACCGTCGAACCGCATGAGAACCTGCGCTTCACGCTCGCCGAACAGCCGAAGATTCTGGTCCTGTCGAACGATGTGGACAAGAACGGCAACCAGATCGGCGTGATCGATGCGGGCGATGCCTGGCACACCGATCACAGTTTCAAAACCCGGCCTGCCAACTGCACGATCCTGTATTCCCTGAAAAATCCGTCCCGGGGCGGCGCCACCGATTTCGCTAATATGTATGCGGCTTATGATGCGCTGTCCGATGACATGAAGACGCGTATCGCAAACCTCCGCGGGCGCCATTCGATCAGCAAGCTGAAGAACAAGCGCGTAGAGATATCCGGCGCCCGGGAAGACGCCGTCGAATTCTACAAACGCCAGGAAAAGGCGATCCCGGATGTCGATCATCCGCTGGTGCGCATACATCCGGTGACCGGGCGCAAATCGCTTTATTGTTCGCCGCGTTTCACGATCGGGATTGTCGGGCTGGACGAGGATGAAGGCGACGCCCTGCTGGATGAGCTGATCGCCCATTCCATCAGGCCCGAATTCCGCTACCGCCACCATTGGGGTCCGGGCGACGTGGTGATGTGGGACAACCGCTGCGTCAACCACAGGGCCACAGGCGGCTACGAATACCCTGATATACGGCATCTCTACCGGACCACACTCGAGGGCGGACCGACCGGGTAACGCCGGAGACTTGCCCTCTCCCGTTGGCGGCGATAACACTTGGCACCGCCTTCCCGTTTTCCTCCGAAAGCCCCGCCTCCATGCTCACGACCGCCGGCGCCATCCTGCCGATCTTCCTGCTGATCGTCGTCGGCTATGCGTTCAAACGCACCGGCTTTCTGGGCGACGGCTTCTGGGCACCTGCCGAAAAGCTGGTCTATTACGTCCTTTTGCCCGCACTGATCATCGGCAGCATCACGAAATCGGACCTGTCATCCCTGCCGGTCGGACCGATGGCGTTCGCCCTGCTCTCCATGGGCAGCTGCATGATCGTCCTGTCGCTGCTGATCAAACCGCTGATAGGGACGGACGGGCCCAGTTTTACGTCGCTCCTGCAGGGCGCGACGCGCATCAACGCTTATCTCTGTTTCGCCATCGGCGATGCGCTGTACGGCGAGATCAGCATCGCGCTCTGCGCATACTGCCTCGCGATCATGATGCCCTTCATGAATGTCACGCTGGTCACGCTGATATCGGCCTATGCCGGTACCGGCAAACCGAACTGGCGCCGTGTCCCGCTGCAGATCATCCAGAATCCGATCATCATCGGCTGCGCCATCGGCTGGGTCGTGAACACGCTGGCGATCCCGCTCCCCCAATGGCTGGTAGCGTCGCTGTCTATCCTCGAACGCGGCACCCTGCCGCTGGCGCTGCTGTGCATCGGCGCCGGGCTGATCCTGGTTATGGACCGCCGTCAGATGGTCGCCATGTCCGCGTCGGTGGTCCTGAAACTCGCCATCATGCCGGTGATCGCCATATTCACCTGCCAATATTTCGGCGTCACCGGTGTGCCCATGGCCATTGTCGTGCTGTTCGCCGGTGCGCCTGCCTCCACGTCGTCCTACATCCTGGCGCGTCAGATGGGCGGCAACGCGCCGTTGATGGCGGCGATCCTGTCGGTGCAGACCGTGCTCGCGGCAGTGACGCTTCCCCCAATCCTCGCGTATGTGTCGCCCTGACCCATCTTTGGGTCAGCCACAACGAACACATTCTTCCGCCTCGCGCGCCAACCCCCAAAGCAGGACGGGCTAACGCGCAGACCGAATATCGAATATAAATAATGAGGTGTCCCAAGGCCCCCGTTACCGCTGGAATAAATTCGATGAATCCCAACCGCTACCAGATGTACAACGACAATCCCTTCAAGCTGGGTCTGTTCGGCGCAAATTGCTCGTCGGGGCGGTCGATCAACAAGTTGCCGGAACGTTGGCTCGCGGATTGGGACAGTTGCGAGCGAATGGCGAAAATGGCGGATGAAGGGGGCATCGATTTCATCCTGCCGATCGGGCGCTGGAGAGGATATGGCGGCGAAACCGATTTTCATGGCACCACACTCGAGACCATAACCTGGGCGACGGGACTCCTCGCCCGCACGGAACGGGTGACGGTTTTCGGCACCGTGCATGCGCCGCTGTTCAACCCGATGGTCGCGGCCAAGCAGATCGCGACGGCGGATCACATCGGGCACGGTCGTTTCGGATTGAATATCGTGGTCGGGTGGAACGAGCCCGAATTCCAGATGGCCGGCATACGACAGCGAGAGCATGACGACCGCTACGCATTCGCAGAAGAATGGATATCTGCGATCAAGAAAATGTGGAATGAAACGGAGCCGTTCGATTTTGACGAAGAATATCTCCAGCTACAGAACGTTGTCGCCCAACCAAAGCTATACGCCGGTTCATCGCCGCTCATCATAAACGCCGGCCGCTCCGAAACCGGGCGCGCGTTCGCCCTGCGCCATTGCCACGCCTTTTTCACGAACTTCCAGGAGGCCGACATCAAGAAATCGGCCGAGTTCGTCGCGCGGTTCAAAGCGGATGCGAACGCCCTTGGCCGCGACACCGACGTTTATACCCAGGGGCACGTGATTTGCCGTCCGACGCGCAAGGAAGCAGAGGAATATTTTCACTACCTGACAACCGACGGCGCGGATTTCGAAGCCGTCGAAGCGCTGCTCGAACTCTCGAACATTACACGGGCGAACACCCCGGATTATGACGAACAGCGACGCAATCTGCCTGTCAAGTATCTCGGGTATCCCATTGTCGGCTCTCCGGACGATGTCACCGAAAAATTCAGCAGGATGCATGCCATCGGACTGTCGGGGATTGCTTTTTCGCTGGTGAACTACGTCGATGAACTGCCGCTGATCGTCGATGAAGTCATTCCGAGACTTAGAAAGGGCGGCCATAAGCCCCCCGATCTCGCCTGACAAACCACCCTCCGCCTGCGGGGAAGTCCGCCTACTTTGCCGCTTTACCCCCTGCAGTGTCTGCCAGCCATGTCAGGTGAGGGGAACATTTCGATCAGCGCAACACCTGCCCGGGCTGTCGGAATTTTTTACGCCTTTTTGAGAAGGCGTCATTCAACCCGACTTTAAACTATTGAAATATATAAACATCGAGCAATTGGCATGATTATTGCACTACCGGCTTTTCATAATCGTTTGGCTATGTGCGCAGTTAAAGAGGTCTCCAATGCTCCCTTCGGCGAAGTCTATTTCAAAAGGAACTACTCTCGCCCTATGCATCCTGACGGCAGCAATGGCGATTACGCCGGTCGCCGCTTCGGCCGCAAGTATCACCGTTACGGCGACCATTCGCGATTTTTCGAGCGTGCATCCGGATTTTCAACAAGGGGTTGCTGCAAATGAGACCGGCATCGTCCTGAGCGCTCTCGGACCCGACGGCAAACCTGTCTACAACGAAGCCACCAAGGGCGTTACCGGTGCGTCATCAATCACCACAAATGGTACGGCGAACTTTAACCAGTGGTACAATGATACTCCCGGCGTGAACCACACTTTCACGACGTCCCTCGTCGCAAGTGAAACGGTGCCGGGCTCGGGCATTTATTCATATTCCAACTCGTCCTATTTCCCCATCAACGGTCTCGGCTTTGGCAACGAGGGGAATTTTGCCAATTTCCACTTCACGACCGAGATCAATACCCAGTTCACTTATACTGGCGGCGAAACCTTCGGTTTCACCGGCGATGATGACGTCTGGGTCTTCATCAATGGCCAGCTCGCGATCGATCTGGGCGGCGTTCATGGCGCTGCTTCCGACACTGTCTCGCTGGATACCGAAGCTGCTGCGCTCGGACTGACCATCGGTGGTGTCTATGATCTGGATATATTCCACGCGGAGCGTCAGACCAGTGGCTCGAACTTCAACTTCACGACATCGATCGTTCTGGTTGACGCACCGGAGGTTCCGGAACCAGGCGCGCTGCTGTTTCTCGGGCTTGGTCTTGGCGGAATAGGTCTGATGCGACGCAGAAGGACCGCCTGAACCAGCGTCTGCTTCTTTACTCTGTTGTCAAAATTTTTTGGGGCGGACTGATCCGCCCCAATTTTTCTATTTCGCCGCCTGCAGCGCCTGCCACACCCGCTCCGGCGAGGCCGGCATTTCGATCATTGGAACACCCGCCGCGTTAAGGGCGTTCTCGATCGCGTTCATCACCGCCGGCAACGCGCCGACGGTGCCCGCCTCGCCCGCCCCCTTGACGCCCAGCGGATTCTGCTTGGTGGGCACCGGATTGGATTTTACCGCGAACATGGGCAGGTCGCCGGCACGCGGCATCGCGTAATCCATGAAGGATGCTGCCACGTTCTGGCCGTCCTCGTCATAGACCGCACGTTCCATCACCGCCTGGCCGTAGCCCTGCGCCACGCCGCCGTGGATCTGGCCTTTGAGCAGCATCGGGTTCAGCACCGTGCCGACATCGTCGACGATCACGTAGCCGATGACCTCGATCTCGCCCGTATCGGGATCGATTTCCAGCTCGCAGGCATGGGTGCCGTTGGGGAAATTCGCCGTCTTCGGCGAGAACGTGGACCGTTCGTCAATGCCGCCATCGACCCCTTGGGGCAGCTTGCCCGGCGTGTAGGATGACTTCGCGACCTCGTCCAGGGTGATAGACCTGTCGGTGCCGGCAATGGTGAACACCCCGTCGGCGAACTCGACATCATCGACGCTTGCCTCGAGCTGATGGGCGGCGAGCAGTTTCGCCTTTGCAATCGCCTTTTCCGCCGCCTGGAAAATGGCCGACCCGCCGCAGGTCGCAGAGCGCGACCCGCCGGTGCCGCCGCCGATGCCCTGCTGGTCGGTATCGCCTTCACGAACGCGGATACGGTCCACCGGCACACCGAGCGCCTGGGAGACGATCTGCTTGTAGACCGTATCGTGCCCCTGCCCCTGATTGATCGTGCCGGCCAGCACCATCACATTGCCCGTCTTGTCGATGCGGATGGTCGCCTCTTCGATGGACGGCCCACCCGCGCGTTCGATTGTGTTGGAAATGCCGATACCGCGCAGCTTGCCGCGCGCCTTCGCCTCGGCCTGACGCGCCGGGAAACCGGCATAGTCGATCATCCGCAGGCCGTCATCGAGGTTCTTTTCGAACTCGCCGCAGTCATACGTGAAGACCAGACCGGTCTTGAACGGCATCGCATCGGGCGGAATGGTGTTCTGGCGGCGCAGATCGGCCGGGTCGCGGCCAAGCTTCTTCGCGGCATCGTCCACCAGCGTTTCGATCACATAGGCCGCTTCCGGGCGTCCCGCGCCGCGATAGGGAGATGTGGGCGTGGTGTTGGTGAACACGCCAGAGACCTCTACATGGATCGCGGGGGTCACGTAGGTGCCGGCCAGCGTACCGAGATTGTTAATCGGCGGGCCGTTGCCGCCGGTCGATACATAAGCGCCGATGGCCGCGAGCGTGCGCACATGCATGCCGAGAAAATTACCGTCCTTGTCCATCGCCAGTTTCGCGACCGTATGATTGTCGCGTCCCTGATAGTCTGACAGATGACCTTCCGACCGCTCGGCCACCCATTTGACAGGCCGTCCGACCCGCTGGGATGCCCACAGCACCAGTACCTGTTCCGGGTAGACGCTGCCACGGAGGCCGAAACTGCCGCCGATATCGCCCGCAATCACGCGGACGTCCTGTTCGGCGACATTGAATATTTCCGTCGCCATCTGCTCGCGGATTTTGTGCGGATAGTGGCACCCGGTATAGAGCGTGTAGCGCTGGTCGGTCGTGTTGTAGTCGCCGATATAGGCGCGGGGCTCTATCGTATTGGTGACCGTACGGGTGATGCGGAAGGTACGTTCAACGACGATGTCGGCTTTCTCGAATGCCGCCTTCGTTTCTTCCGGATAACCCCGCTGTTCGTAGAAGCACTCATTGCCCGGGCGTTCATCCCAGACCGCGGGAGCGCCATCATCCATCGCGGTTGCCGTGGCGATCTGGGCAGGCAGAATCTCGTAGTCGACCATGATCGCTTCGGCGGCGTCCTTGGCCTGGTTGATGGTATCGGCGACGACGAAGGCCACACCGTCGCCCACGAACCGGGCGCGGTCGAGGGCGAGAGGCGGATTCGGCGGCTGATACTGGTTTTCGTTCCACAACGACCCGCAGCGCAGATCGCCATAACCGTCGGCGCGGTAATCCGCGGCTGTCAGGATCGCGCGCACCCCGGGCATGGCCATTGCCGCGGCGCTGTCGATCGACACTATCCGGGCATGGGCATGGGGAGACCGCAACACGTAGCCCCGCACCTGATGCGGCAGCGTGTAATCGTCCGAATAGCGTCCGCCGCCCGTCAGAAGCCGAGGATCTTCCGTCCGCGGGATCGGTTGCCCGACGTCATACTCACCCATCCTTGCTTTCCCTTCGAATTCTAAGTTTATTATCCCCTTATAAAACAATCCCGGTAACGGGAACACAAGGGAGCGGAACGGAATGAAACTCGCAGGTAAAACCGCGATCGTGACCGGCGCCGGCCGGAATATCGGTGAGGAAATCGCAAAACTCTTCGCCCGGGAAGGCGCGAAGGTCGCTGTCGTCGACATGGATGAAGGCCGCGCCCGCAGCGTCGCCGACCTGATCAAGTCCGATGGCGGTGACGCAATCGCTGTCGTCTGCGACGTTTCCGATACCGCCGCGATCGCAAAAATGGTCGCCGCCACAGTGGATGCTTTCGGCGGGATCGACATCCTGGTCAATAACGTCGCGATCTCGGACAACAAGGACATCTTCGAAATCACCGAGGACGAATGGCGCAAGACCATCGACGTGACCCTCTCGTCGCCGTTTTACGTCACCAAGCAGGTCGCGAAATGGATGGTCGATAACGACCGCGGCGGCCGCGTGGTCAATGTCGGATCGACCTCCGGTTTCAAGGGCCGCCCCACAGCCATCGCCTACACATCCGCAAAGAGCGGCGTGTTCAATCTTACCCAGTCGATGGCCGTGCAGCTCGCCCCCTACGGCATTATCGTCAACCAGGTATCCCCCAACATGACGGGTTCGCCGGTCGGCAAGGCGGAATTCAACCGCGACCGCAAGGTAACCAACCTGGTCGGACGGCCGGGAGAGCCGGACGAGCAGGCAAAAGCGGTCCTGTTCCTCGCATCGGACGATGCATCGTTCGTCGCGGGCGCAAATCTGTTTGTCGATGGCGGCACGATGGCCATGGCGTCCTTCGCCAATCCGGCCACGCGCAAAGACGGTAAGTGAGCGGCCCCTACCGGCTGGGAGTCGACGTCGGCGGCACCCATACCGATCTTGTTCTCCTGAACGTCGCCGACGGCAGCATCGAGATAGAGAAGGTCTCCTCGACACCGGCCAACCCGGCGCTTGGCGTGCTGGAAGGCGTGAACCGCTTCATCGCCCGGGGCAAAAAGCCCGATGCGATCGAATTTTTCGCCCACGGCACCACCATAACGACCAATGCCCTGCTGGAAATGCGCGGTGCAAAGGTCGGCATGATGATCACCAGAGGCTATCGCGCGATTCAGGAAATCCAGCAGCAGGCGCGCGACGGCAACCCGTTCGATTATTTCTTCCAGCGTCCGACGCCGATTGCCCCGCAGAGCCAGACCTTCGAGGCTGGCGGGCGGATCGATTTCGAAGGCAACGAGCTGGAACCCCTGGATGAAGATGCGGTTCGTACAGCCGCCCGCGCACTGAAGGCAAAGGAGGTCAGTTCCATCGCGGTGGTCTACCTGTTTTCCTACATGAACCCCTCCCATGAGCAGCGCACGCGCGATCTCATTCTGGAAGAATGGCCGGACGCGCATGTGTCCCTGTCATCCGACGTACTGCCGCGCATCCGCGAATGGGCGCGCATGTCGACCACCCTTCTGAACGCGTACCTCGAACCCGTGCTGGTCCATTACATCGGCGACCTCTCCGACGGGCTGGACGATGGCGGCGTGGAAACACAGCAACGGTTCCTGATGCAGTCCAATGGCGGCGTCATGCCGTTCAAGGCAGCGGTCGCGGGCGCGAAAACCGTGCACACGCTGTTTTCCGGGCCGGCGGCCGGTGCACAGGCCGCCGCGTATCTCGCGGCAGAGGATGCGAAAAAAGGTCTCGTCACTCTCGATATGGGCGGCACATCCTGCGACATCGCATTTATCGAAGGCGGCGCACCGCTGGAGGTCACCGAGGGCGAAGTTGCCCGGCGCCGGCTTGATGTCCCGGCGCTCGATCTCACCACCATCTCGGCAGGCGGCGGCTCCATCGCCTGGATAGACGGCGGCGGCCTGCTTGCCGTCGGCCCGCAAAGCGCAGGCGCCGATCCCGGCCCGGTCTGCTACGGCAAGGGCGGCGAGAACCCGACCGTGACGGATGCCGATATCGCCTGCGGGTTCCTGAATCCGGAATATTTCCTCGGCGGCGCCCAGTCCCTTGATGTCGATGCATCGAAGCGCGCGCTGGCAGAAAAAGTCGGCACGCCGCTCGGCATGAGCGCACTTGATGCCGCGGCCGGTATCCGCCGTATTGTCGACATGCGCATGGCCGACGAGGTCCGCATTTTCGGTGCTAAACGCGGTGTCGATCCGCAGGAATTCACGTTGCTGCCCTTCGGTGGTGCAGGCGCGGTGCATGCCGCGCCGGTCGCTGAAGAACTGGGCATGACGCGCATTCTGGTGCCGCCGCGCCCGGGCGCGTTTTCGGCCCTCGGCCTGCTGTGCACCGATGTGGTGCACGATTATATCCGCTCGGAACTGCGGCCGCTCGATCAGGTGCCGCCGGGCCATGCCGAGGAAATCTTCCGCGAACTGGAAGAACGCGGACGCCGCGAACTGAAAAGTGAAGGTATGGATCCGGCGTCGGCCACCTTCGCCCGTGAACTGGACATGCGCTACACCGGCCAGGGCTACGAACTGCGCGTCGGTCTCGACGGCATCGGGGGCGCCGACGGTCTCGACGACGCCGCTCTTGCCGAGGCCCGTGACCGGTTCGACGGTATCCACGCCCGTATTCACGGACACGCCGCGAAGGAAAAGCCGACCGAGGTGGTCAGTTACCGGGTCCGGGCGCGGGTCGCCGTGCCCAAATATGAACCGGTCGTCGAACACAACGTGACGGAAGCGCCGGCGCCGGATGCCGCCCGGAAGGGCAGCCGCAATGTCTGGTTTACATCCGATACTGCAACGGAAACGGCAATCTGGGACCGCAATGCCCTGCCCGCCGGCGCCATGCTGGACGGCCCGGCCATCGTCGAACAGCTCGACAGCACGATCGTGGTACCGGGCGGCTGGCAGGCCCATGTGGACGGCTTCATGAACCTCATCCTGACGCGGGAGCTGTAGAATGGCGCTCGATCCGATCACCGTGCAGATCCTCAAGAACAAGGTCGCGAGCCTTGTCGATGAGATGCACTATCATTTCTACCGGTCCGGCTATTCGACCATCATTCGCGAAAGCCGGGACTTTTCCTGCGTCATCCTCGACAAGGGCGGTCGGCTGATCGTCCCGCCGCCGATGTTCTTTCACGCCCCGTTCTACAAGCACTTCGTCGACCGCGCGGTCGAACTCTACGGCGAAGACGGGCTGAAGGACGGCGATGTGATCGTATCGAACCACCCCTATGAAGCCGGTGTGCCGCATGTCTCCGACATGGCTTTCATCGCGCCGATCTTTCATGAAGGCCGGCTGGTGGGATTTTCCGGCAGTTGCGCACACAAGGCGGATATCGGCGGCACCAACCCGGGATCGACGTCGGCGAATTCGACCGAGATCTATCACGAGGGCCTCGTCCTGCCCCCGATCAAAATGACCTCCGAAGGCGTCTATGACGAAGACCTCGAGCGCCTGATTCTGACCAACAGCCGCCAGCCCGAACTGGTCCGGGGCGATATCCGCGCCCAGATCGCAGCGACCGAGATCGGCGTCAAACGCATGCAGGATCACTGCACCCGCTTCGGCACGGACACCGTGATGGACTCGTTCGCCGCCATCCTGAAAGCCGCCGCCGACGAAATGCAGGCCGCCATCAGCGCGCTGCCCGACGGGGTCGCCTCGGCAGAGGGCTATATGGACGATGACGGGGTCGAGATGGACAAGGGGGTTTATTTCGCCGTGACCATCACCAAGAAAGGCGACGACATCACCTTCGATTTTTCGAACGCACAGGCCCAGGCCAAGGGGCCGATCAACCTCCGCCCGTCGATGGTCGAAGCCTGCGTGTTCTATTCGATGATCGGCTGCCTCGGCCACAACATGCAGTTCAATGACGGCATGCGCGACGTGGTCAAATTCGTCTACGCACCGCGCACGATCACCAACGCGGAATCGCCCGCGCCCGTCTCGTCATACCAGAAAGCCAACCTGCGCCTGACGGATGTCATTCTCGAAGCGCTCGCGACCTTCAATCCTGCCCGCGCGATCGCGGGATCGGGATCGTCAGGATCGCTGTCTATCAACTGGCATCAGGGCGGCAAGCCCGGGCATAACACGCTGCAATACGAAATTCTCGGCTCCGCCTATGGCGGCGGCCAGGGCAATGACGGCTGCAACGCAACGGCGACGCATCTGTCCAACCTGCATGTCACGCCGATCGAGATCATCGAAAGCGAGTATCCCTGCCGGATTACCGAATTCAACATGGTCACGGATTCCGGCGGCGCGGGCGAATTCAGGGGCGGTGTAGCCTTCCGGCGGCGCTATGAGGTCACGCAGGACTGCACCGTTGTCCGCCGTTACGACCGCTTCAAGTACCCGCCGCCCGGCGCCAACGGCGGCCAGCCCGGCGGCGGCAGCAAGTTCGTCATCCGGGCAGGAACCAATGAAGAAGAGCTTACACCGGCGGCGGGGAAGTTCGAGCTCAAAGCCGGTCACGTGTTCTATCTCGAAAGCGCCGGCGGCGGCGGTTTCGGCGACCCCAGGGCCCGCGACCGCGAGCGCCTCGCCCGCGATATCGAAGAAGGCTATGTCAGCAACGAGGCCGCCCGGGAAAAATACGGAATCTGACAGCGGGAATTCGATGAGGAAACGCAGGAGAGAGTAATGGCAAAAGACCGCGTAGGCATTATCGGCCCGGGCCGCATGGGTCTCGCCATGCTGAAGCATCTGAAAAAACACGGACTCGATGTCACCGTATACGATATCAACGCAGACCAGCTCGCGGCGGCCGTCGACGCCGGCGGCACTGCGGCCGCCAGCCCCCGCGACGTGGGCGCGAACAGCGATTACGTCATTGTCGGCGTCGGCTTCGAACCCGAAGTCTATGCCTGCCTCACCGGCGATGACGGCGCGCTGGCAGGCATGGCGCCGGGCAGCGCAATCGCGGTCTGTTCCACCGCCTCCGTCGGCGGCGTGCAGGACCTTGCGCGACTCTGCGCCGAGAAAGGCATCGGTTTTCTCGACGCCCCGATCGCCCGCGGCCGATGGGCGGCGGACGAAGGCACCCTGCTCGCCCTTGTCGGCGGCACGGACGAGGTCGTCGAACGATCCCGCCCGGTTTTCGGGACGTTCTGTTCCGATATCGAACACATGGGCGAGGTCGGCCACGGCCAGGTGGCGAAGATGATGAACAATTACCTGCTCTGGGTGAATGGCTGCGCCCTGATCGAAGCCGGACGGCTGGCTGAGTCCACCGGTATCGACCTGCCGAAACTGCGCAATGCGCTTATGATGAGCTCGGGCGATTCCGCCGCGCTCCGCGACTGGGACCGGATGACGTTTACCTGGGCCCTGAAGGACATGCAGATGATGGAAAAACTGATGGACGGCGAAAACAAGGCCTTTCCGCTGGCCGGCCTGATCAAGGAACTGGTCAAGGACGGGCGCACGATCAAGGCGACGAATCCGCCTGACTGGTCCGGCGAGGGCGGAATCGCTAAACGTCCCTGACAACCCCGATATCGACGCCGGCCCGGCGGGTCCTTTCGCCCGGCTCGCACACAAAGGAAATACCCATGGCGGAAAAGCCCGACAATATCGACGAACCTGAGATTAAAGAGGCAGAGGCAGGCCCCGGGCACAATCAGCCTAAGGAGGTCGTCTGGGAGCGCTGGCAGAAAAAACGCACCTTTGTCCGTGCCCTCGAAGGCACCTATGGCGAGTTGCAGGAAGGCCTGATGGAACAGCCCAGGATTTACAAATCCCGGGACTGGCAGTGGAAAGGCGGCCCCGCCCTTTTTAACAAACCGATCATCAATCCGCAGCGCACCGATATCGCGCAGTCCATCGAAACGCATATCTCGGTGATCGCCCCTGGCGGCACCGGCCAGCGCCACGGCCATATGAATTCCGCCCTGTTCTATATCATTTCCGGCAAGGGCTACGACATTCATGACGGCAAGCGCATCGACTACGAAGCGGGCGATGTCATCATCGTCGAAAACGGTTGCGTACATCAGCATTTCAACGCGTCCGACGAGGAAGACCTCGTCTCGCTGGTGATGAAGGCGAAGCCGTTGTTCCTGTTCATGCACATGCTGTTCCAGAAGATCGCGGCCTATCCGCCCAAAACCTTGCCGCCCGGTCAGGAACACTGGGAACCGCCGACAGACCTTTGATCGCCGCATTCGGGCCATTACTTTGACGTCTAAACAACCCGGTTCTATGCTTCGGGGTATCAATCAAGAGGGAGAAATTTCGCATGGCAGAGAAGCCGGATAACGTCGGCGGTGTCGAGGTAACGGAGGCCGAAGCAGGCCCCGGACACAATCAGCCAAAGGAAGTCGTCTGGGAGCGCTGGCAGAAAAAGCGCACCTTTGTCCGTGCCCTTGAAGGCACCTACGGCGAACTGCAGCAGGGCCTGATGGACCAGCCGCGGATATACAAATCCAAGGACTGGGCCTGGAAAGGCGGACCGCAGTTCTTCGACAAGCCGATCATCAATCCGCAGCGCACCGATATCGCGCAATCCATCGAAACGCATATCTCGGTGATCGCGCCCGGCGGCACCGGCCAGCGCCACGGCCATATGAATTCCGCCCTGTTCTATATCATTTCCGGCAAGGGCTACGACATTCATGACGGCAAGCGCATCGACTACGAAGCGGGCGATGTCATCATCGTCGAAAACGGTTGCGTACATCAGCATTTCAACGCGTCCGACGAGGAAGACCTCGTCTCGCTGGTGATGAAGGCGAAGCCGTTGTTCCTGTTCATGCACATGCTCTTCCAGAAGGTCGCGGCATATCCGCCGAAGGAACCGGCCCCGGGCTGGGAGCACTGGGAACCGCCGACGGACCTCTAGTTCACGCCTTCGCGAAACAAGAATTCAGGAATACGCAAAATGACGACACACGAAAGAGACCGCGCCCGCATGGGCGCCGACAAACCGGCAGACTGGTACCGCGAAGAGCTCGAGGATTCCGCCGAGTTCCGCAAAACCTATCGAAACCGGCTATCGGTCGTGAAACCGAAGGACATGCCGTTCGAAAATTCGCCGGACGGGCTGATCAAGCACCTCGTTCACGAGAAACAGCAGACCACTGAAAACTGCGTCGAAGCCTATATGCAGTTCATCAAGCCGGGCAGCCATACCGGCAAGCGCCGCATTCTCGCCGAACAGATCCTGTTTGTCGCGGAAGGCACCGGCTACGATCTTCACTGGGACGTGGAATTCGAGGTCGATACCGAGTTCCACTGGTCATGGAAGGAAGAGCCGCGAAAATTCGAATGGGAACGCGGCGACTTCATTTTCGTGCCCGCTTACTGCATACAGCAGCATTTCAATTCGGACCCCGAAAACGAAGCGCGGCTGATCGTCATTACCAACCGTATCTTCAAGGCGATGGGCCTGAACTGGCTTGAGCAGGTGGAGAACGCACCCGATTACGAAGGCGATCTGGAACCGATGCTCGCCGGCCCCGGCTGGCTGCCGGACACGCGCGAAGACAAGTAGACCACGGTCCCAAAATTGCGGAAAAGGCGGGTCCCGGACCCGCCTTTTTCTATTCGTCCGCCTTAACCCGCGCCGCCGAGAGGTAAAACAGGTCAGTTCGCCAACGGAATTCGCAGCGTGATCTCAAACCCGGACTCCGGCAAATTCCGTGCAACCGCGCTGCCGCCCAACGCTTCGAGATTGCGGCGCACGATCCACAGCCCGATGCCGTAATGGGTCGATATTTCCTCGCCATTCGCAATCAGGTGAACGGTGGGCCGATCCGTGAAATAGCGCTCGAAAATCCGTTCCAGGTCGCCGGGATCGACGCCAGGTCCCTGATCCGCGACCTTCAGCACCGCCATACCGTCTTCTCGGTGCAAGCTTACCGACAACGTCCCCCCGCGCGGCGAGTAGCCCACGGCGTTTTCCAGTACGTTCTCGATCACGGTCTCGAACAGAACGTCACTGCCCCAGGCGACCATGCCGTCATCAATGTCCTGCGCGAAGGCGAGTGACAGCGGCTCATGATTGCGCGCGAAGGAGTCCGCGAGCGACCGGGTCAGTTTGCTGAGATCGATACGCTCTTCGGGCGCTTCCATCAGTTCCGCCGTCGCGTTGTCGAGCTGACGGGAGGCGCTTACCAGCCGGTCCAGGCGCTCGGTCGATCGTTCGATCCGCGCGATCGCCCGTCCGGCTTCAAGCGCGTTGCCGCTCATTCTTTTGAGCGGCTCAACCGATTGGGAAATAACCGCGAGCGGGCCTTTGAGCGCGTGCGCATTCTCCTCGGCAGCCTCGCGTATCGACCTTGCAGAGGCGCGCAGACCGAGCACAAGACGGTCGAATTCTGTCGCGATGCCCGAAATCTCCGGCACCCGGTTCTGGCGTTCGAACGAGAGCCCGCCCGCACTGCCGGTCCGTATATCGTGGGCGAGCCGGGCAAACCGGCGAAGGCTCGTCCATATATCGATGAACATCCAGAGGATCACCAGCGCAAACAGCAGGTAAATCGCCGCCGCAATCCGCACCTCGGCAGACTTCCAGTACGGCCGCCCTAGCGACGACCGCAGGACCCGGTCGGCCGACTTCGACACAAGAACGATCCAGCACCCCTGCAGGGACATTACCGGTACAAGGGATGTCAGGACCTCCTCGGCACCGGATACATTCGTGTAGCGTCTTGCTTCCTCCGGTACCGGCGCGCATTCGGCCCCGATCCGGGCAAGGCCGCCCGCCTGAAACAGTCTTTCGCGCTCCGCATTCAGCTTGCTGGCGGGCAGTGGCGGTGCGGCCGCGACGATAAAAAGTCCGGCATTCTCGCCCAGGGCCTTCGGCCGCAACATCACCCGGACCACGGTGCCGCGCCGCGCAATCCGCAACACTTCCTTCGCAATCAGATCCGCATTGCCGCCATTGAAGGCGCGCAGCATCGGTGTCAGGGCGGTGGCGATAAGCTGGCCTTCTGCCCGGGTATTTTCCTGAAGCAGTGCCACCTTCTCGGCATCCGCATCCCGGAACTCGGAATAGACGATAATGGGCAGGGCGATAAAAATAACCACAAGCAGGGCCAGACGGACGGAGAACGAACGATGCACCATCGAAAATCGCTGCGCCCGGCCGCCCCTAGTCATCGGGGCGCCAGCGATAACCAAACCCCGGGTAGTTCTCGATCCCGTCGAACCCGGAGTCGATTTCCTTGAACTTTCGTCGGATACGCTTGATGAACGTCCGGACATTCGAGCGGTACCCGTCCGCTCCGGGCCCGGCGACAAAGCCCTTTCCATGAACCATGTCGTAGAGTTCACGGTAGCTGATATCGTGTCCAGCACGGCTCGCCAGACAATGGACCATGCGGAATTCGGTGAAACTCAGCGGGACTTCGTGCCTGCCCCATTTTGCGCGCCCGGTCGTCACGGCCAGTTGTAACGGACCGATTGCCACATCCTCGGTCATATCCACCGGCGGCAGCGGTGCGTCGTCGCGTTGCTGTTTCGGCCCCTGAAGGGTGAGTTCGATCCGCTTCGCCAGAATCGAGAAACTGCGGGATTTTTCGACAAAATCGACGGCCCCTCCATGCAGGGCCGCCTCCTCGTAGAACTGATCCGTCAGGACGGTGAGGAAGATAACCGGGATATCCAAACCGCGTTGCCGCAGGCGCCTGAGAACCTCGATGCCATTCACCTTCGGCATTTTCCAGTCGAGCAGTATCAGATCGCCGCCCTGCCCCGCGTCGAACCAGTCCAGGATGGCTTCCCCGTCCGGGAACCCCTCGATTTCATAGCCTGAATCGAGAAGATTGCCGGACAGGGATTCCCGGAACAGCGGGTCGTCGTCGGCAATCAGGATACGCGGCGATTCCAAACTTCTTTTAGCGAGTCGTCTCGGCATTGGCCCATTTTATCCGGCTGACACAGGTTTCAATTAACGTGGCATTTTTCGTCGGTTGTTCGGCGCTGATTTCATATGTCAGCGCGCGCAATTTTTGCGCCGCGATGTCCGGGTAGAAGAACAGTCGCATCCGGCAGCCGTCCCGTTCCCAGGCCCAGACCGTCGCCGGTTGCGCGATGGTCACGGACTGCGGCGCACCGAACATCTGCTCGATCGCCTCCTTGTCGAGCCCCACGAGGGATCTGGGGTCGACTATCTCCGGCTTCGTCTTGGGCCGCGGCACGTCCGCGTCGCCGCGGCTGATCTCGTCTTCCTTTCGGGCACCGGCGGGATCCGCCATGTCGGCCCAGGCCTCCTCGGACCCCAGGTCGCCGAATATCGGGACGGGTACCTGCTGTTCGTCCCTGCCCAATGCGCCGATCTGCTCGACCAGCGCGCAGCCGGAAAGCAGCACCGATATCACGCTTGCGCACACCATACCCCTGGCGCGGGCGACCAACAGCCGCATGTTGCATTCCTACCTTTGCGGGACCAACCCTTCACATACACCGGCCCCGCTCTCCCCGGCTGAATGCGTTCCTCACAGCGCCGATGCCCCCAGCGCTGAAATCAGACTATACGCCAATACGCATTAATAAAAGTTAACAGGATATGAATGTCCGAAAATTGTCACAGCTATGATTCGAGCTGGGGCATCACCTTCAGGTTAGTGTTCCTGAGTTCGCAGTTACCCGGGTAGGCCGGTGCACTCAAGACTTCGCATCGCCGGGTTTCTGCAAACCTGACATCACAGCCGGCAGGCACCGTATCGACGGATTGGCCGGGCAAAAAGAGGGGTAAGCCAGATGCATATCGATATGAACCTGAACCGGTTTCATGCAACACGTCCGATGGCCCGTCCGATGGGCGGCCTTCCCGGCCTGTCAGCCGTCGGACCCGAAGCCGAGCTGCCTGCACATAAATCATTGCGGCGGGTCCTTCGGCTGTTGCATGCCGTCAATGTCCGTCTAAGCGTTTTTTCCTTCGAGACACTGCCCGGCATGATGAATTCACACGAACTGTTCTCCGCGGTCGAAGCTGCGGTCGACGACTCCGGACTCGCTTTCAAACTGGATGACGGGCGCATCGCCGCGCTGGTCTATGGGTGGCGGCCGCCGGGCGTTCAGGACAACTGGGTTGAGAGCCGGACGCTCGCCCGGCTGGACTGGTCGCTCGGCGGCCCCGACGCCGCCCGCGATCTTGTCGATATCTATGCAGCCCATGGCCCGTCGTCGGAAATCGCGACAGACAGCGACGTTCTCGCAATGCTCGCAGTGGCGACGCCGGTGGAAAGGTTCGTCCCGCCCGAAAGCCTCAGGGTGCCGGCCTAGGCCCCAAAGCGACTCCCGGTCGGGTCATGCAGCCGTTCCTCTATGCGCTGATCGCGGTATTAGTCTTCGCGATAGCACACGGAATGCATTTTTCCATCGCGCCTGTGCCCGGTCCCGCAAGCTACTACAATGTTCGCGTGTCGCCGGCCGGGCCGCCCGAAAACGAGTACCACAGAGGCATGATGGGCGATATTCAGCGCGCAGGGCTCTGATGCGGATTGTCGCGTGATCAATCACTGCATATAGTCCGACAAATCCTTCGCCCCTCGAAAGCGTCCGCTATCTCCGGCTTCACAAGAATACCCCCTCCGATAACCTGTTTCCTCCGTGCGTCTGCTTGTGTTGCGATTCTGACTGGCTGTGCACCTATAGGTGGTGCTGCGATCCTGACTACCGGTCTGGGCAATGCGACGGCCATCGGCATCGAAAGAAGCTTTGACGGTGGGATTATCAAGACAGTGACGGAAAAGCCCGAAACCGTCGCGATCAGCACCCGCAAAGCCCTCCAATCAATGGGCTTTGAAGAAAGGCGCTCTGCTGTATCGGACGGGGTCAATACGATATGGGCCGGTTCGCCCAAGCGAAAGGTACGGGTCAGGCTTACCGCTATCGCCGAAAATACGACGCGTATCCGGATAGACGTCGACCAGGGTTGGATATTCAGCGACGATCCGGCCACCGCTTCAGAGGTCATGATCCAGATCGAAGTGGCATTGGGGAATATCTAGGAGCACGTCCGCCTGTCGCCCCCCGAAGATGACCGCGATTATACCCCGCCCCTTTGCTCCCGGGACACCCGATTGTATGCTGCTGGTCTGAACTTCAGGAAGGATTGCCAGATGCCCGGATTTATCATCACGAATGCAGAAGTCTTCGACACCAAGGCCTATGGCGAATACGGCGCGCTCGCGCCTGCCGTGATCAAAAGATTCGGCGGCGAGTTCCTCGTTCAGGGCGGCGCAACCGAGATCATGGAAGGCAACTGGCAGCCGCACCGCATCGTTGTCATCAGGTTCGACAGCGTCGAGGATGCCAAGGCAATGTATAATTCGCCGGAATATCAGGCGGCCAAGGCGAAACGCGAAGGCGCCGCCGATTTCAATATGATCGTTGTCGAAGGCTTGTAGGGAATTCACGTCATGAAAACAGAATGGGTCACGGTGCCGCTGTCGGATGGCGACATGCAGGCATATGTCGCCACGCCCGACGGGCCCATAAAAGGCGCGATTGTGGCCATCATGGAAATCTGGGGTGTCAATGACACCATGAAGCACCATGCCCATGAATTTGCCGAAGCAGGCTTTGTCTGCCTTGTCCCGGATTTGTTCTGGCGTCAGGAGCCCGGCGTGGAGCTGTCGGATTCGAACCCCGACGACATACCGAAGGCATTCGATCTCTATTACCAGTTCGACTACGATTACGGTGTCCAGGACATGGAAGAGACCGTCGCCTTCCTCAGCAACTATGCCGGCGGCGTAAAGACGGGAGCGGTAGGCTACTGCCTTGGCGGCAAGCTTTGTTACATGCTGTGCTGCCGTACCGATATCGACTGCGCCGTCGCCTATTACGGTACCTATATCGAGCATCATATCCGTGAAGCACCCAACCTGCACCGGCCGTTCATGCTGCACATGGCGCTGAACGACGAATGGGTCCAACCGCCCGTCAACGACATGCTGGAGCGTATTCTCGGCGCCAACCCGCTGGTGACGATCCACAAATATCCGGGCGCGAAGCATGCCTTCGCGCGAAAGGGCGGTATTCCCTATTCCAAACCCGATGCAGATCGCGCGCTCGATCTGTCGGTCAAATTCTTCGAACGATATCTCTCGGCGGACCCGGCATCGCTGGCGGCAAACGGATAACACCTGCGTGACCGCGACCATCGTCTCGGCCTCGGACGCGGCCTATTTCGACCTGTTGAAGGGCCTCGTCCTGTCGATCCGGGACAAACCGCAGGGTGCCGGGGTTTCCATCTCCATCCTGGATGTCGGCCTGAACGGGGAGCAGCGCGACTGGCTGGCCGATCAGGGGGCGGTCATCGTCGAACCGGGCTGGGATTTCGATATGCCGCCGGCGATGAACACGCCCGGGCATTTCCGGGCCCTGCTCGCCCGGCCGTTCCTGCCGAGATATTTCCCCGGGCACGATATTTACCTGCATATCGATTCCGATGCATGGGTCCAGGACTGGTCTGCAATCGATGCCTATCTGGGCGCGGCGGCAGACGGGAAGCTCGCGATAACGCCGCAGGTCGACCGGTCCTACAATACGATCTACAAGCGGCCCCGCCCCTACCGGCGGACGCAGAACTACAGGAGTTTCGACTGGTCATACGGCTGGCGCATTGCCGACCGCCTGGGCCGCAACCCGATCCTCAATTGCGGCGTCTTCGCCCTGGCCGCCGACGCCCCGCATTGGGGTTTGTGGGAAACGGCAATCCAGAAGGCGCTGGACCGCCGGACGCTGCGTTCCCGGAAAGGGTGGCCCAATCTCTATTTCAAGCTGATCGAACAAACCGCAATGAACTACGTGGTGTTCGGCGACAAGGCGCCCTCGACGTTTCTGCCTGCCTGGTGCAACTGGTTCTGCGCCCTCGCCGCCCCCAGATTCGACGGCAACCGCCGCGTCCTTGTGGAACCGCACGCGCCGTATCAGCCGATCGGCGTGGTTCACTTGGCCGGAGAGGATTTTCAGAACCGGCAGTTTGAACTGGAAGGGCTTTACGGGCCCGGGATCAATACACGGCTACGGTACGAGGATATAGCCGGTCTTTGACCTATCCGGCTGTGGCGAACACATACATCGACACGCATGCCAGGATCAGCCCGGCATTTAGCGGCCAGAACCCGCGCTTGCGGGCATCGTCATCCAGTTTCTTGTTGGTCAGCGTGCGAAAACCGATCACCACGAGCAACAGTCCTCCACCAAGTGCCGCGCCCAGCAGCAGCGGTATCAAATCCATCGCAGCCGCCGCCAGTTAATCGTCAACGTGAGAGGTAGACTGCGCCGTCTTCAGGTCTTCCTCCACCGGATTTCCGCCGATATCGCGCAGTATCTGCATCAGTTCGCCGATCACCTGGTCGAGCCGGTCCGGATCGGTGCCACGGGCGACGACGGAGACGCGGAATCCGACGTCCCGCATCTGCGGATAGGAACCGATATCGATTTCCTTGAAGCGCGCCTGCACCATCGCCAGTGGCTCCGCAATCGTACCTTCGGGCAGATCGACGGCGAGGCCGCGCGCCTGGACGGTTTTCCCGCCTTTCAGGTGCGCTTTCGCCTCCTGGAACATGCCCTGCATGATGCGCGGCACGCCGGCCATAACGAACACGTTGCCGATCATGTAGCCGGGGGCGGCACTGACCTCGTTCCTGATCAGCACCGCGCCTTCGGGGAAGGTCGCCATACGCATCCGGGCCTCGTTCATTTCGGAATTGCCCCGGTTCTTCATGTAGGAGTTCAGCAAATCCACGATTTCCTGATCCCGGTACATTTTCACCCCGAAAGCTTCGGCGATGCATTCCGACGTGATGTCGTCATGTGTCGGCCCGATACCGCCGGTGGTGAATACATAGTCGAATTCGGCGCGGCACTGATTGACGGTCTCGACGATCTTTTCCCGGATATCGGGGATCACCCGCGCTTCGCGCATCTGGATGCCGATCTCGTTCAGTTCCGTTGCGAGGAAGTTGAGATTCTTGTCCTGCGTCCGGCCCGAAAGAATTTCGTTTCCGATCAGGATCAGGCACGCAGTAACGATGTCTTTGTCAGCCATGAATTTTTCCGATTTTCTGTACGGACTGTATAGCCGAGACCGTCCGCCGTTGAAAGCATCCCGAGCGCCGTTTAGGGTGCGCCGATGGAGTTTCCGGATCCCCTGCTGCGCGGCCGTCTTATCAAGCGGTACAAGCGTTTTATGGCCGATGTCGTTCTCGAATCCGGCGACACGGTGACGGCACACTGCGCCAATACCGGCGCCATGCTGGGCGTACAGGAACCGGAGTCCGAAGTCTGGCTGTCGCCTGCCCGCAATCCGGACCGCAAGCTGAAATTTACCTGGGAGCTGATCCGTATCGGCGACGGACTGGTCGGCATCAACACCGCGCATCCGAACAAAATCGTCTCCGAAGCGATCGAAAGCGGGAAAATCCCGGAACTTGGCGGGTATGCGAGCCTGCGACGCGAGGTCAAATACGGGAAGAATTCACGCATCGATATTCTGCTGTGCGACGACGGACGGCCGGACTGTTATGTCGAGATCAAGAACGTTCACCTGATGCGGAAAGCAGGCCTTGCCGAATTTCCCGATTCCGTCTCGACCCGCGCCGCGAAACATCAGGGCGAACTGGCGGAAATGGTGAAACAGGGCGCGCGCGCGGTCACGATGTATCTTTGTCAGCGCGAAGACTGCGACCGTTTCGCGCTCGCCGGCGATATCGACCCGGATTATGCCACTGCCGCCGCCGCCGCGCGCGCGGCCGGCGTGGAATCTCTTTGCTATGCCTGCACGCTGACCCCGCAGGGCATCACCGTCGCCCGGCAGATTGAAATATCGCATTAGAAACAAGGCTCTAGATTATGCTCGAACTGTACCACGCGAATCATTCGACCTGCAGCCAGAAGGTCCGCCTGTGCATGGCGGAAAAGGGGCTGAGCTTCACGGGACACCTGATCAACCTTGCCACCAAGGAACAACTCGACCCGGAATACCTCAAAATCAATCCGAACGGCGTCGTTCCGTCGCTTGTGCATGACGGCCTGACCATCATCGATTCCAGTGTCATCTGCGAATATCTCGATGAAGTCTTTCCCGATAAACCTCTGACACCGGATAACGCATACGACCGTGCTCGAATGCGCAAATGGATGCGCTACATTGAGGAAGTGCCGACGGCGGCTGTCCGGTTCCCCTCCTTCAATATGGCGTTCCTGCCCCGGTTCGACGGGCTGGACGAAGAAAGTTTTATCGAGGAGCAGGCCGACGTCCGGCCGCTGCGCAAGGGCTTCTTCCGGCGCATGGGGCCGACAGGTTTCTCGGACGCCGATATCGAAGAATCCTTCGACCAGATCACGAAAACCGCCCAGCGTATGGAAGAGGCGCTGGCGAACGGACCCTGGCTGCTGGGAGATATGTACACGCTGGCCGATGTCATCGTCGCACCGCTGATCGACCGCATGGCAGATCTCGGCCTCTCACACTTGTGGGAAGACCCCTGCCCGCGTGTGACGGACTGGTACGCACGCATTCAGGCACGGCCGGCCTTTGCGGAAGCTTTCTATCCCGGCGCAAGGCTGACCGAATTTCTCGAGATTCGTCCGTGGTCGAAGAATGCGCAGGGCTGAAAGCGCCGGCAACCGAATTTTCGCTTTTCGGGATTAACGCGCTATATAGGGACTTCTGGACCCTGCGGGCCGTCTGGCCTTATAAACGGTGAAAATTCAAGACAGGACGATATGAACGAGACGTTCACCCCATATAACGAACCCGACCTCGGCGCGCCGACGGGAATCGTCATTCACGGCCCGGACGAGTTCGAAGGCATGCGGAAAGCCGGTCGCCTGGCCGCGGAATGCCTGGACATGATCACGGAACATGTCGCGCCCGGCGTCACGACGGACGAATTGAACCGTCTCTGTCACCTGTTCACGCTGGATCATGGTGCCGTGCCGGCCCCGCTCGGCTATCGCGGTTTTCCCAAATCGATCTGTACGTCGGTCAACCACGTGGTCTGTCACGGTATTCCCGGCGACAAGGTGCTGCGCGAAGGCGATATCGTGAATATCGACGTCACACCGATCCTCGATGGCTGGTACGGTGATTCATCGCGCATGTTCCCGGTCGGCAAGATCGGCGTGAAGGCCCAGCGGCTGATAGATGTGACACACGAATCCCTCATGCTGGCGATCGATATCGTCAAGCCCGGCACGACGCTGGGCGATATCGGTCATGCCATCCAGTCCTTCGTCGAAAGCAACCGGTTTTCCGTAGTCCGCGATTTCTGCGGTCACGGGCTTGGGCGAACCTTCCATTCGCCGCCGAGCGTGCTGCATTACGGCAATCCGGGCGAAGGGCTGGCGCTCCGCGAAGGGATGTTCTTCACGATCGAACCGATGGTGAATGCCGGACGGCCCGAAACCAAGATCCTGTCCGACGGCTGGACCGCCGTTACCAAGGACCGGTCCGCCAGCGCCCAGTTCGAACACACGCTCGGCGTCACGGCGGACGGCGTCGAAATCTTCACGTTATCGCCCAAGGGATACGACAAGCCGCCCTACGGCGGCTGAGCGCAAATATCGGCTTCTGACAGGGACGGCTCAGTGGCCCTCCAGGAAAACCACTTCGGGCGTCGTCGGCATATCGCGGAGACTGAGCGTAATACTGCCCGACGGGTGTTTCCGGACTTTCCAGCTGTTCTGCGCCCGGGCGATGAACGCTTCCACGCTGCCCATCGATCCGAAGTGCATTGGGATAATCATCCGCGCCTTGATATCGCCGAGGACACGGAACAATTCCTCATGGCTCATGGTCCACATCCCGTCGATCGGGGCAAACGCGATATCGATCGGCCCCAGCGCGCGCAGCTGGTTCTCCGACAGGTAGTGATGCAGATGGCTGATATGCACCGCGCAAAGGCCCGCCGCCTCGAACACGAACATCGAATTGCCGTTTGACAGCTTGCCGTCGCCACGGTCGAAAAGATTGGTCGGTACGTTGCGCACCCGGAGGTCCCGGAACAACAGGTTATGCTTGGCGATACCGCCATCCGGGTCCCAGCCGGGCAGCACGTGCTCGATGCCTTTCATTGGCGCATAGGAAAAATGGCTGTCATGGGTCTTGTTCATGGTCACGATATGCGGCAGGCGTCCGCCCTGCACGTAATCGTTATAGTCGGTCTGGGCCCGCGCGCCTTCCGGCGTTTCGATCTCGAACGTGGCATGTCCCACGAAAGTGATCTTCATATGGTTTCGCGGCACGGCGGTCGGCGCCTGGCTTTGGGCGGTCCCGGTCGCGGCTTTCAGGAACGAAGCCTTCTGGAAATACGGGTGGAGAGTTAAACTTGGCGCCGGCGCCTGTGCCATCCCGGCACAGGATGCATGAACAACCTGGGGAAAGCCGGCAGCAGCGGCCACAATCGCACCGGCGAGGCCAAGTGTCGTGATACGGCGGACAAGCGAATTCATATTCATCCTCGGTCTCCCTGAACGTCGCCATCGCCATAATCCTATCAGCGAATTCCGCAGCGAGAAATGGCGAGACGACCACTTCATCGGATGATAAGAATTTCCCAAGATCTGGCGTAGCTACGGAAAGACACGATCATGGCGGGTAAAAACCGTCCCAATCTCATCAAACGGATGCTGCGCGGCACGCTCGCGGCAAAACTCGGCGTGCTGGGACCGCCGCTCGTGATCATCGCCATCGGCTTTGCCGTCGCCGGCCGCTTTATCCAGCCTGCCCCGCCCGACAGCCTGACCATCGCCAGTGGCGGCACGTCGGGCGCGTATTACGCCTATGCGCAGAAATACAAGGAAATCCTGGCCCGCGAAGGCGTGGAGTTGAAGATTGAGGTCACATCCGGCTCGGTCAAAAATCTGGAGATGCTGCGCAGCGGCGAGGTCGACGCCGCCTTCCTGCAAAGCGGAATCGGCAAACCGGACGAGAAAGACGAGCTTTACTCGCTCGGAAGCCTCTACTTCGAGCCGCTCTGGGTCTTCCACCGCGCCGGGACCAGGATAGATCTGCTAAGCGACCTCAAAGGCCGGACAGTCGCCATCGGCGGCGTCGGGTCAGGCACACGGACCTTCGTAGAGCCGATCCTCGCCCGCAACGGTATCGACCGGCAGAATACACGAATCCTTGACCAGGGCGGCAAGCCCTCGTCGGACGCCCTGTTGCGCGGGGAAATCGACGCCGCCTTCTATATCGCGTCGGCGGAATCGCCCGTGATCCGCACACTGATCGAAGACAAGAACCTGGAACTGATGAACTTCAAGCGCGCGGAGGCCTATACGCGCCATTACCTGTATATGTCGAAAGTGTTACTGCCCCGCGGCCTGGTCAGCTTCAGGGACGACGTGCCGGCAACCGACAAGACGATGCTGGCGGCGGCCGCGACGATGGTCATAAACGACCAGCTTCACCCGGCCCTGCGCACCCTGCTGCTGCGCGCGATGACCGAAATTCACGCCCCTGGCGGGCTCTTCGAACGGCCCCGGGAATTCCCGTCGGCCAAATATCTCGACTTTCCCCTGACCGACAAGGCCAAACGCTATATCGAGGACGGCCCGTCCCTGCTCGACCGCTACCTGCCCTATTGGGTCTCTGACATGATCGTCCGCCTGTCGATCCTGCTCCTGCCGCTGGTCACCCTCTTGATCCCCCTGATGCGGATTGTGCCGCCGCTCTACAAGTGGCGGATGCGGTCGCGGATCGTGCGCTGGTACAAGGACATGGTCGCCGTCGAGGCACAGGTCCGCGATGCGACGACCGCAGAGGAACGCAAGGCCGCCTTCGACCGGCTGGAGGAAATCGACGAGGAAGTCAGCCAGGTCAGCGTACCGGTCGGCTACCGCGACATGCACTACACGCTGCGCTTCCACATCGACCTGATGCGCAACATGCTCCACCGCAAGGCGGATGAGGCCGGAGAGACGGAAGAAAATATCACGAAAGCCTGATCCAACGTCGATCTAGGCGAAAGAATACATATCCATCGCGAGCGAGCCGTAGGAATAGCTCGAATGAATGCGTTCGGCGGAGGCATCCGGACCGCCCGCCCCCAGTGCTGTGAACAACGGCAGGAAATGTTCGTCGGATGGATAGCTCCGGCGCGCATGGGGAGCGGTGTTTTCCCAGTCGGCCAGCTCTGCAATCCGCCCATGGGCGAGCGCATACGCGACCCAGTCGGCAAACTCGACCACCCAGTCGTGTCCCTCCCCCTCGGGCTCGGACCGGTTCATTTCGCGCAGATTGTGGGTGATGTTGCCCGATCCGATCACGAGGATTCCCTCATCGCGCAACGGCGCGAGGGCCGCGCCGATACCAAGCTGATGCGCCGCGCCCAGCGGGGTTTCGATGGAAATCTGCGCCACCGGGATATCCGCCCCCGGATACATCAGCATCAGCGGCACCCAGGCGCCGTGATCGACACCGCGCACGGGATCCGCATAGACCTCCAATCCCGCGTCTTTCAGCTGCCCGGCGGCGCGGGATATCGCTGCCGGCGCGCCGGGCGGTTCATACCGGCAATCGTAGAGCGCCTGCGGGAACCCGCCGAAATCATGGATCGTCGACAATCGCTCTGCGGTCGTGAAGGCAAGACGCGGCGGTTCCCAGTGCGCGGACGCGATGATGATCGCGTCGGGCCGCCCGATATCGTCGCCGAGACCGCACAGGAACCGGCGCGCAGAGCTGTCTTCCAGCGCCATCATCGGCGATCCGTGGGAAACGAAAAGGCTGGGGAAAGCGGTCATCCGGCGTCTTCATTGCTTGTAATGTATTGTCCTTGTTTCATGTCCGCCGCACAATACAACCATGACGGACGCACCCGAAAAACCGCACCATCTGGGCCATCGCGAACGGCTGCGCCGCCGCGTGCTCGACCGGGGCACAGGCAGTCTTGCCGACTACGAACTGCTGGAATACCTGCTGTTCGGCGTCCGCCGCCAGGGCGACACCAAACCGATAGCCAAAGCCCTTATCAGCCGGTTCGGCTCGGTTGCGGGTGTACTCGCCGCCCCGGCGACGGAGCTTGCGACCGTCAAAGGCGTGAGCGACGCGACCATCGCGCTGATTGCCGTCACGGCGGAAGCCGCGCGCCGTGCCGTGCGCGAGGAAATCGCCGACGGGCCGGTGCTGTCGTCCTGGACCAGGCTGATCGACTACCTGCGCGTCGCCATGGGTCATAACCGGACCGAGGAATTCCGCCTGCTGTTTCTCGATTCCAAAAACCGCCTGATCGCCGACGAGGTGCAGGGTACCGGCACCGTCAACCGCACCGCCGTCTACCCCCGCGAAGTGGTCAAGCGTGCTCTCGAACATGGCGCGACCGCGATCATCATGGTCCACAACCATCCGTCCGGCGACCCGACCCCGTCCCGCGCGGATGTGGAAATGACCGAGGAAGTCCGCGATGCCGGCGCATTGCTGGGTATTACGCTGCACGACCACGTGGTGATTTCGAAATCGGGCCATGAAAGCTTCAAATCCATGGGGCTTTTATAGGCGCCGGTGTCGGGCCGGGTTTGAAAAGCCTGCCCACGCGGCGTGTCGGACAGTGAAGCGGATTACCCACCCGGCAAACGCTCGGACACTGGCGTTCTCCCAACGGGGTCATGAAAAAGGCCCCGCCGAAGCGGGGCCCTGATCTTACGGCGTCGCGGGTGTGGAAAGGCTGATTTACATCATGCCACCCATTCCACCCATGTCCGGCATGCCGCCGCCCTTGACGGGTTTGTCGGCGATCATGACCTGGGTCGTGATCAGCAGGCCGGCGACGGACGCCGCGTCCTGCAGCGCGATGCGCACCACCTTGACCGGGTCGATGACGCCGGCTTTCACCAGGTCCTCGAACGTGTCGGTCGCGGCGTTGTAGCCGAAGGTCATGCTTTTGCCGTCAAGCAGGCGGCCGATAACGACGGAGCCCTCGACGCCGGCATTCTCCGCAATCTGGCGGGCCGGTTCCTGGATCGCGCGGCGCACGATCGCCACACCGACACGCTGGTCGTCATTGGCCGGATCAACCTTCTCGAGCGCCCTGGTGGCGTAGAGAAGGGCTGTACCGCCGCCGGGGACGATGCCTTCCTCAACCGCAGCGCGGGTCGCGTTCATCGCGTCTTCGACACGGTCCCGCTTTTCCTTCACTTCGATTTCAGTCGCACCGCCGACGCGGATGATCGCAACGCCGCCGGCGAGCTTCGCCAGACGTTCCTGCAGTTTCTCGCGGTCGTAATCCGAGCTGGTCTCGTCGATCTGCGCGCGGATCTGGTTGCAACGGCCCTGAATGTCGGCCTTCTTGCCGGCGCCGTTCACGATCGTGGTTTCTTCCTTGGTGATCGTGATTTTCTTGGCAGTGCCGAGCATGTCGAGCGTGACGTTTTCGAGCTTGATACCGAGATCTTCCGACACGACCTGGCCACCGGTCAGGATCGCGATGTCTTCCAGCATCGCCTTGCGACGATCGCCGAAGCCCGGCGCCTTGACGGCGGCGATCTTCAGGCCACCACGCAGCTTGTTGACCACGAGGGTCGCGAGCACTTCTCCTTCGACATCCTCGGCGAGGATGAGAAGCGGACGACCGGACTGCACGATAGACTCAAGCAGCGGGAGCATTGTCTGCAGGCCGGACACCTTCTTTTCGTGAAGAAGGATGTAGGGCTCGTCGAGTTCCACGAACATCTTCTCCGCATTGGTCACGAAGTACGGGGAGATATACCCTCGGTCGAACTGCATGCCTTCGACGACTTCAAGTTCCGACGTAAGCGACTTGGCTTCCTCGACCGTGATGACGCCTTCCTTGCCGACTTTCTTCATGGCATCGGAGATCATCGTGCCGACTTCCAGATCGCCATTGGCGGAGATCGTGCCGACCTGGCCGATTTCCTCCTCAGACTTCACCTTGTTAGCGCGCGATACGAGATCGGCGACCACGGCGGCGACCGCCATGTCGATTCCGCGCTTGAGGTCCATCGGGTTCATGCCGGCGGCAACGGCCTTGCAGCCCTCGCGCACGATGGCCTGAGCCAGGACCGTTGCCGTCGTCGTGCCGTCACCGGCTTCGTCGTTGGTTTTCGACGCGACTTCACGGACCATCTGGGCGCCCATGTTCTCGAACCTGTCTTCGAGCTCGATTTCCTTGGCGACTGTCACGCCGTCCTTGGTGATCCGCGGCGCGCCATACGACTTGTTCAGGATAACGTTGCGCCCCTTGGGGCCGAGTGTGACTTTCACGGCATTGGCAAGGATGTCGATGCCCTCGAGCATCTTGTTCCGAGCTTCTGTTCCGAATTTCAGTTCCTTAGACATTTATCTGATCCTTGCTGTATCAGGCGGCCTTGCGGGCGCTTTTCGTGCCCGCGGCCTCCATGATTCCCATGATGTCGGCTTCTTTCATGATCAACAGCTCTTCGCCGTCGATCTTGATTTCGGTGCCCGACCATTTTCCGAAAAGCACGCGATCGCCGACTTTAACGTCGAGGGGAACGCGCACGCCCTTGTCATCCAGGCCACCGGCCCCGATGGCCAGAATTTCGCCTTCCATCGGCTTTTCCCTGGCCGCGTCCGGAATGATGATGCCGCCCGCAGTAAGGTTTTCTTCTTCGACCCGTCGTAGCAATACACGATCGTGCAGCGGACGAAACTTCATGGTCCATTGTCCCTATTCTGAAAGAATTTAAATTTTGCGGAGAGATAGTCCGGCTGGCACTCTCAAACGGGGAGTGCCAGCCGGTATACTGAACATGGGAAGAGCGCCGGCGCATTGCAATAGACGCCTGACGATGCCGACGGAATAAATCCGCTTATTTCAGCCTGCCGTAATGCGCGGCGGGTGGGGGTTAGGAAATCGCTTACCCGACCAGCCGTCTGCCCGTCTCAACGTTGAAATCCCCCGTGGGGCGGCAGTCTATCGACCGGGCAAGCGTACACACCGTCACGCCGGGTTGCACGGGCGTGACGGTGTGTATCGGGGAATCTATCAGGCGGCCAGCGCGCTATCCGGTTTTGAAAGCTCGGCGATGGCGGCCTTTGCGGCACTCATCGATTCATCGGCATTCAGCATCAACCGTTCTGCGGCGATCACCGTAACGTCATCGATGCCGACAAACCCAAGCACGTGCTTCAGATAGCGGATGGCGAAGTCTATCTCGCCGCCGACCTCGGTCCCGCCCGAGGCGGAAACCACATAGGCCTTCTTGCCCTCAAGCAGACCGACCGGTCCCTCTTCCGTATAGCGGAAGGTTTCACGCGCACGGGCGATCAGGTCGATCCAGGCCTTCATCGCCGCGGGAATGCCGAAATTGTAGATCGGCGCGGCGAGAACGATCGCATCGGCGGCTTTCAGTTCTTCCACCAGCGTATCGGACAGGGCGAGATGGCGTTTCTGCGCGTCTGTCCGCTCGCCCGGATCGGTAAAGTTCGCACCGATCCAGGATTCATCGATCAGCGGCAGTCCGTCGGCGAGATCCAGGTTGGTCAGGGATACTTCGCCGTGAAGGTCTTTCAGCGCCGCGACAAGGTCGTCGGCGAGTCCGCGGGTGACCGAGCCGGTCCGGCGCATGCTGGCATCGACACGAAGGATATTGAGCGGACGGGTGGTTGTCGTGGAGGTGGACATGGGGTGTTTCCTTGCATCTGTGAATTGATATTGCGATGCAGGGGATATGGGGGAACTGGCGCCGCCCAAAAAGAAGCATTATAAGAAATCATTATTCTCCATATGAGCATAATTGATGGACCGCTTCGAAGAGATAGAAACCTTTGTGCGGGTTGCCGAAACGCTGAGTGTCACCCGCGCCGCCGCACAGCAGGGGATCGCCGCCTCCGCCATCAGCCGCCGGATCAGGGATCTGGAAGCCAGGCTCGGCGTGCAGTTGATGCAGCGCACCACGCGGCGCATTACCCTGACAGACGCAGGGCGCAGCTATTACGACCGCTGCCTGCGCATTCTCGCCGACATGGAGGAAGCCGATAGCCTGGCATCGGACGACCCGAAATCGCTCGCCGGCACGCTGCGCCTGACCATGCCGATGTCTCTCGCCTTGTCGCAACTGAACGACGCGCTGGTGGCGTTCATGGCGCGCCACCCGTCCCTGCGGGTCGAAGTCGACGTCTCCGACCGCCGGGTCGATCTTGTTGAGGAAGCGATGGAAATCGCGATCCGTGTCGGCACGCTCAGCGATTCCAGCCTGATTGCGCGCCGGATATGCAATGTCCGCCACATTGTCTGCGCGAGCCCCGCTTTCTTCGAGGAACATGGCGCCCCCGACACCCCGGAAGCGCTCTCGCACATGCCGTCGCTCTGCTACGGCAATGCCCGTCAGCCGGCGACCTGGCACTTCACGCGCCCGGACGGCACAAAGGGCCGCGTCACGTCGCAGACACGGCTGGTCGCGACCAGCGGCGACATGCTCAGGGCCGCGGCGATCGCCGGGCTCGGGATCGTGTGCGAACCAAGCTTTATCGTCCACAGACAGATCAGGGATGGCTCCCTCATTCCCGTGCTGACCGATCATGAATGGTTCGATATGTCGATCTATGCGGTCTACCCCCCGACCCGCCATCTTTCCGCCCGCGCCCGCGCCTTCATCGACTTCCTGATCGAGCGCATCGGACCGGTGCCGGGGTGGGAAGACTGCCTGGAAAGCGGCCGAGCCCCCGTCACGAATGAGTGAAAGAATGGCGCAGTGCCGCCGTCGAAATCAGTGATAGGATCGTCAGCGAAATCGTGAGAAGGATGGATTATGGACATTCTGCTTCCCGTGGCCACCGCCATCGCCGCCCTCGGGCTTGTGCTTGCTAGCGCGGCGTGGATCAACCGCCGCTACAACTTCACGGTCACGCCGCCCCCATCCCCGCCGCAAACGGCGGAGGAAATACAATGGGAGCGCGAACGGGCATCGCTGAGGCTGTGCCTGCGTCATCCGTACTGCTGATTTAGGATTTTCTGAAAATTACACCGGCCGCCGCAACGATCGTTTCGCTCGCGTCGCGGCGGCCGGGACCACCAACACCCGTCAGTGGTAGACGGGCCTCCCTACGTGGCGCGGTCGCCTTTGGCGGCGCCCGTTGGCACAGGACATTTAAGACTCTCACCCGAAATTAAGGCGGAAATAGGGCAGATCAGGGGCGGCAACTGTTCAGTCTGCCGGCCGCCCCGCCATCATGCGTACCGCGCGGTATTCGAGGACCTTCTCGCCCTTCTGGTTCATCACGTTGTTCATCGTGGTGACGATGCCGCGGTTGCCCTTACTGGTCGGCCGGACCGCGGTTACCTCCACCTCCGCATGGATCGTGTCGCCCGCGAAGACCGGCCCGAGGACCTTCTTTTCGACTTCGAGCAGCGCAAGGCCGGTCGTCTGCATGGTGGACTGGCACAGCAGCCCCTCGGTCATCGTATAGACCAGCGCCGCGGGCGAGACGCGTCCGCCCATGGGTCCGCCGCCGTGATCGCCGAAGGTCATGTCGGTGAACAGGGTTTCGACCATTCCCGTCACGCCGATGAAATTGACGATATCGGATTCGGTGATCGTGCGGTTCAGCGTCTTGAACTGTTCGCCGACGGTCAGGTCATCCCAGTACAGGCCGATGCCAAGGGTTCTCATGTCATTTCACTCCGCTGTTTTCAGATGGTCGCGCCGCTGGCGCGCATGTTTTCAATATCCGCATCGCTCAGCCCCGCTTCCCGCAGAATCTCGGCGCTGTGCTCGCCGAGCTTCGGCTGCAACCGGTCGATGGATGCCGGTGTGCGGCTGAACTGCACCGGGGTATCGGGCACAGTGATCGCGCCCTCGGTCGGATGGGTTTCCCGCCGGAAAAAACCCACCGCCTGCAGGTGCGGATCGTTGGGGATGTCTTCCAGCGCGACGATTTCGCCGCACGGGATCTCCAGCCGCGGCAGAACCTCCAGCCACTCGGCGGTGGAGCGCGTGGCAATGAAGTCGGCCGCGAGACTGTAGACGGCCTCGATATTGTCGGCGCGGCTGGCGAGACTGTCGAAACGGGGATCGTCTTTGAGGTCGGGCCGACCGACTTCCTCCCAGAACCCGACCCACTGGATATCGGTATAGGCGAGCAGGCAGATATAGCCGTCGGTCGTTTTATACGGCCGCCGCGACGGGGTGAGGACGCGCGAATAACCCATCGGGCCTTCCGGCGGATCGAACGTGTAGCCGAAAATATGATCTGCCATGTTGAACGCGACCATGGTCTCGAACATCGGGATTTCGACAAACTGCCCCCTGCCCGACCTTTCGCGTTCCAGCAGCGCGGCAAGGACCGCGTTGACGGCGACCAGCCCGCAGGTCTTGTCGGCCATGATGGTCGGCATGTAGCGCGGCTCGCCCACCAGCCGGGCCATCAGGTCGGCGCTGCCGCTCAACCCCTGGATAACATCGTCGTAGGCGGGCCTGCCGGCATAAGGCCCGTCCATGCGGAACCCGTGAATACCGGCATAGACAATGCGCGGGTTGCGGGCGAGGACGGCTTCCCGGCCAAAGCCCAGCCGTTCCATCGCCTGCGGGCGCACGGAATGGAGAAACACGTCCGCCGTGTCGATCAGCCGCCACAGGGCATCCCGTGCCGCCTCCTGCTTCAGGTCCAGCACCAGCGACCGCTTGTTGCGGTTCAGCCCCATATACAGAGCCGACATATCGGCGGACCGTTTCGGCCCGGTATACCTGGTGGTGTCGCCGGCCGGGCCTTCGATCTTGACGATATCGGCGCCCATGTCGCCCATCGTCTGGGTCGCCAGCGGCCCCAGCACGACAGACGTGAGATCCAGGACACGGATACCGTCCAGCGGACCCGGCATTTAAAGGTCTTTCACGCGGGGCAGAATTTTCTCGCCAAAGACCTTCAGGGATTTCATGATTTCTTCCTGTGACAGCGATCCGAAATCGACCAGGAAGCTCACCTGTGTAATCCCGATATCGCGGAGGACCTTGATCCGTTCGACCACCTGGTCCGGCCCGCCCATGACAACGCGGCCCGGGAAATAGCGGTCGAAGGTAAGTTCGACCGTCCCCTTGTCGCGCTGGTCATAGCCCTTGTAGGCGTCCGGGTCCGGCGGCTTGCTGGCGGCTTCCTTGCCCGCCTTGCCGTATTCGCCCATCGGGCCGTCAACGATCGCCTTCAGCCGCGCATCGTCCTCGTCTTCCATGAAATAGGCGTGATAGACACAGCAAACCTCGTGATCCTCCACGTTTCGGCCGTATTTGGGCAGCGCATCGCGATACCAGCTGATCCGTTCTGCGGCGAGGTCGTGGTCGACGTGATAAGCGACATAGAGCAGGTTATGCCCTTCCTGCGCCGTCCATTCAAAGCTTTCCGGCGACATCAGGCACGCGTTCCAGATCGCCGGCCTTTTCTGATACGGCGTCGGCAGGATCTTCAGGCCAGACATTTTCGGGCGGAACCTGCTGTCGAATTCCAGCGGCGCGCCTTCCCACGCCTTCAGCACCAGTTCGACACCTTCCTCGACCCGCTCGCGGCTTTCTCTCATCGGCACGCCGAACGCATCGAACTCGTCTCGGATAAAACCGCGCCCCACGCCGAGATCGAACCGGCCGCTGGATAACTGATCCAGCGTCGCTGCCTGTTCGGCCACGCGGACCGGATCGTTCAGCGCCATCACGGTCGCTCCTGTGGCGAGGCGGATATTCTCCGTCCGCCCGGCGAGATAGCAGAGGAAAGCGTAGTTCGCGGACAGAAACCCGCCATGGCGTACGAAATGATGTTCGACCAGCCACGCATAATCGATACCGATCCTGTCGGCATATTCGACCTGCTCGACGATATTGTGCATATGGGTGTGCACATCGCGGTCGCTGTCCGGCAGATGCGTCGGCAGGTAGAAAAGGCCGAATTTCATTTGTCTCTCCCTTTTACTGCCGCGGTCTTTGCCGCGTGCTCTGTAACTAATACAATCGTTCGCGGCAGACGGGCAATAACAACGCTTAGAAAGAGAGACCACCGTGATCGATAGCGAAGACATCCTCCGGCAGAAACTGAGCATCGCATGGCGGTTCTTTTACGGGCGCGGCTTCGTCGACGGGTTCGGCCATATCAGCGCGCGCACCCGGGACCCGAACGTGGTCCTGATGACGCCGCACGAGCTCGGCAAAATCTCGCATCCGGAAGATTTCCTGCTCTGCGATCTCGACGGCAACCAGATCGGCACCAGCGAAAAGCTGCCGGGCGAACTGCCGATCCACCTGGAGGTCTTCAAGGCCCGGCCCGATGTCAACTCGGTCGCCCATTTCCATACCCATAACGCGACCAGCTTTTCGATGTCGGAACACGACCTCAAACCGACCTATTTCATGGCATCGATCTTCAACGGCGGCATTCCGGTGCACCCGGATTCACGCCTGATCATGACCGAGGAACGCGGCCGCGCGATGGCCGAAACGCTCGGCGATTGCCGCGCCATGCTCCTGCGGGCCCATGGCATTGTCGTCACCGGGCCGGATATCGAGGAAATGACCACCGGCGTCTATTTCATGGAAGACAACGCCAAACGCACGGCCATCGCGGCGTCGATGGGGAAATACGAAGTGCTGGGCGACGCGGAAATGGAGGAGATCGCCGAAGAGCTTCTGCGCACGCGCGGACCCATCGGCCGGGTGTGGGCCCTGGCCGAGATCGAAGCAGCGGAGATGGGCCCGGCATGAGCGATCTGAAAACCGTTCACGACGCCGAATACGCGACCGAAAACCTCGGCGAGCGGATCGTCGCCGCCCTTACCGAGGCGGGTATCCCGCCCGAGAAATGGACCCCCGAAGTGCTGGGCCCGGCGGACCAGATTCACGGCGGCGGCCTGTTGCAAACGCAGGTTCATGCCGCCCTGGTCGATATCACGCCCGATATGCACCTGCTGGACATCGGCTGCGGCATCGGCGGGCCGGCCCGCTATTTCGCGACCGAGTTCGGCTGCCGGGTGACCGGCATCGACCTGACCGACGAATACATTGCCGCAGCGGATCTCCTGACCCGGAAAGTCGGTCTTTCTGACCAGGTGACGTTCGACTGCGGCGACGCCACCGCCCTGCCCTATGGGGACGCGGCGTTCGATATGGCCTGGGCGCTGAACGTGACGATGAACATCGAGGACCGCGCCGGTTTCTATGCCGGTGTGCACCGGGTGCTCAAACCGGGCGGCAAATTCTGCATCAGCGAAATCGGCCAGGGCCCCGGCGGCGCCCCCTATTACCCGCTGACCTGGGCCGCCGATCCGGCCTACAGTTTTCTGTTGCCGCCCGACGAAATGCGCGCCCTGCTCGAATCCTCGGGTTTCCGGGTGATCGAATGGATAGACGAGACCGCCCGGCGCCAGTCCTCGGCAGATGGACGCCCGGCGGAAACGGCGCCTGTAGACACCCCGCTGACCATCGAGATCACGCGCGGGGCAGACTATCCCGACCGCCGCAAGAACTCGGGCCGGAGCGCAAAGGAAGGCCGGTTGACCAATGTGATGCTGGTGGCGGAACGCGTCTGATAGCATCCCCCTGCGACGTCCACCCGGTGACAATGATCGGGCGGCGTGATACGTCCCCGCCATGGTCAAACTGCAATTCAACGAATACGGCACCAAGGGCCCGCCTCTGATCGTGCTTCACGGGCTCTTCGGCTCCGCCCGGAACTGGGCGGGACATGCCCGCAATCTTTCCGAGACGCATCACGTCTACGCGCTGGACCTGCGCAATCACGGATCGTCGGAGCGCGCGGCGACCATGACCTACGCGGAAATGGCCGAAGACGTCGCCGGATTCATCGCCGAACAGGGCATTTCCGAGCCCATCGTCATGGGCCACTCCATGGGTGGCAAGGTCGCCATGCAGCTCGCCCTTTCCGACCCGGATTCCGTCAGCGCCCTGATCGTGGTGGATATCGCACCCGTTTCCTACGGGCACGACATGCTCGACTACATCGCCGCCATGCAGGCGCTGGACCTGTCCGGCGAACAGCGGCGCGGCGAGCTGGAAGAGGAACTCCGCGACGAGGTCGAAGATCCCGGTATTTCCGCCTTCCTGATGACCAACCTCGAACGCGCCAATGGCGGGTTCCAGTGGCGCATAAACCTGACCGCGATTTCCGCAGGCATGAGCGCCATTACCGCATTCACCCCGCCGCCGGACGCCATTTACGATCGCCCGACGGTCTTTATCGCCGGGTCGGCCTCCACCTACATCCGTGACGAGCATCGCGACCGGATCATGGAACTGTTCCCGAAATCCCGCACGGTGACGATCAAGGACGCGAACCACTGGGTCCATGCCGATCGGCCGGAAGCGTTTTTGAAGACGGTGAATGCGTTTCTCGGGGCTGTCGGTAAATAACCGCCTGTCGGAAACCGGAAAAGAATACTTCCCCGACCCATAGCCGGGGATCCATGGCAGATATCGTCTGAACGGATGAAATGGACCCCCGGTTCAAGACCGGGGGCAAAGATTTGCAATTATTCGGAAGAACCGCTGCGGATGCGGATTCGTGTACTACTCCTCCCGCGGCAATTTCAGCTCATCCAGCGGGGGCAGGCCGTAATCGGCCCAGTTGTCGGCAACGTCGCGCATCTGCTCCAGCGGCGGCAGCGATACCGACGGGTAATCCCATTTCCGGGTGGCATCGATCACCATCTTCGCACCGGTGATATCGGCCTGGGTCTTGCCCGGCTCGAAGGATGACGGGTCGAGTTCGACCGAGGCCGTGTTGGGAATCAGTTTGATGTCCTTGTCCGGCCGGACGCGCCACGCCATCACCCAGTCGCGCATGAACGGATCGTTGATATCGATATCGTCGTCGCAGATGACGATCCATTTGAAATAGCTCATGCCGAAATGGCCCATCGTTCCGAAAGCGGTCTGGTCGACATGGCCGGAATACATTTTCTTCATGCTGATCCACAGCGTCGCCGTGCCGCCACCGGCTTCCAGCGCATGCACGTCGTGGATGCCCGGCAGGTTCAGGTCCTCCGTGAGGTGCTTTTTCAGCCCGGCTTCAAGCAGCGCCCGCTTGATCATCGACGATTCCGACGGCGGAAACTGGCTGATCACGCCCATGACGATGGGGTCCTTGCGATGGGTAATGCAGGTGACCCGGAAGACCGGCCCCTCGCGCCCGCCCGCCATGTAGCCGGTAAACTCGCCGAACGGGCCTTCAGGCTCCGTGTAATCCATCAGCACTTCGCCCTCGATCACGATCTCCGCATGGGCCGGCACTTCTAGATCGACGGTCTCGCATTTGACCATCTCGATCGCCTCGCCCCGGATGCCGCCTGCCACCGCCAGCTCGTCGGCGCCGTATCGCGCCGGCGCGACCAGGTACTGCACGGGATCGCCGCCGATAAAGATCGCCGCCGGCATGTGCTCGCCACGCGCCTTGTATTTTGCGTGATGGATCGCGCCGCCCCGGTCGGGGGCACCGAACAGGATGCCGGTGGTGTTCTTGCTTTTGATCTGGCAACGGCGGATGCCGATATTCCGGCGTCCTGTATCCGGGTCCTTGGTGACCCAGAGCGGCGTCAGATAGGGGCCTGCGTCCTTTTCCGGCGTCCAGATCGGGACCGGCAGTTTGTTCAGGTCGATATCGTCGCCCTTGATGATGACGTCCTTCACCGGACCGGTTTCGACCACCACCGGCTCGATCGGGGCGTTCATACCGCTGGTGACACGATTATGGATGGCTTCCAGGGTGGGCGCACAGTCCAGCGCGGTGGCAATCATCTTGCGCGAGGCGGCGACAACGCCGCCGACGATTCTGCCGCCGTCATGGCCCTTGATATTGCGAAAGCCGATGCCGTAACGGTTATCCTCGTCCATGGCGCGGAAAATCATGCGCATGATCGCGCCGACCTCCCAATCCTTGTCGACCTCCTTGTCGACCCATTTGAACATGCCCTGCTGCTCCAGCACCTGCAGCCAGGGACGAAGACTTTCATACGCCATAGAACCGATCCTTGTTGTTATCGCCGGAGAAAACGCGAATTGGCGCCGTTTTACAAGGTCATGACCGCAATGCTTGTCCCGGTCCGATCCTTGCCCCGGCGGCGTTGCCCCAAAACTGTCATACCCGCGACGGGAATTTCTGAAAGGCCGCGTGAAAAGGAGTATAAAACGTCTTCAGCAGAGGAACATACGATGGCACCCCGGAAATCACTGAAACTTGCACTGACAGGCAGTCTCGCCGCTCTTCTGATCAGCGGTCCCGCAATTGCGCAATCGGCGAACAGCGCAATGACCGGTGGCGATGACGCCAGCGTGTCGCGCACGTTCAGCCTGCTCGACACGGACGGCGACGGTAAAATCTCACTCGCCGAAATACGTGCGGAACAGGCGCGGCTCATTGCCGCCGCCGACCTCAATGGTGACGGCAAACTGTCTGTCGATGAATTCCGCCGCCGTGGCTGGTGGTTCCAGAAACTGCAGACAACCACTCTCTTCGACCTCATGGATGCCGATGGCGACCAGAGCCTGAGCCCCGAAGAAATCGCCAATCCGTCCGCACGCTGGTTCAAGCGGTATGACAAGGACACCGACGGAGGCGTGACGGTTGAGGAAGTTCCGCATTTCAGCCGGGGCGGACGCGGATACCACAATCACCGCTAACCCAAATCCCGAAAGGCCGCGTATATAGGTCATGGCCGACGATCTGAGCGATATTAGGGATGACGAACTGGTACGGCGCGCCGCCAAGGGGGATCAATCGGCCTGGGCGGCGCTCGCCGACCGTCATCTTGCTTCCGTCGTGGCATTTGCCTGGTACCGGCTGGGAGACCGGGTCGAGGCGGAGGATATCGCGCAGGAAACGCTGCTGAGATTCGCGAAAAAAGCCCTGACATGGGAGCCTGACGGCGCGAAGGTCCGCACATGGCTCTATCGCGTGGCCGGCAACCTGGTGATCGACCGCCAGCGCGCGCGCAAACCTGTATCGCCCATAGAGGATATCGAAGAAACATCTATCATCGATATACAGCCGCATCTCGACGGAAAGCTCGATACCCGACGTGTAGTACACAAGGCACTGATCGCGTTGCCGGCCCGTCAGCAGGTAATCTTAATCCTTGTTTATTATCAGGGGTATACCGTAAAGGAAGCGGCCGGAATGCTGGCCGTCAGCGAACATGCGGCGGAATCGCTGCTGGCGCGGGCCCGGAAATCGATGCGCTCGGCCCTTGAGCCCGACAAGGAAGACCTGATAGGAACAGGAACATGACAACGCCGAACGGCCAGATGAACGACGACCAGCTCAATGCCGCGCTTGACGCATTGCGGCCGCCGGTGCCGTCAGACATGCTGGTCCGCCGCGTCCATCTCATGGCGCCTGCCCCGCAAAAGGTTTTCATGACAACCCGGCGGGCGGTTGCCGCAGCGCTCCTAATGGCCGTTGGCGCAGCAACCATGCTGCACCTCGCCACTTCAAACACCGTCGCGCCCCCTGTCACACCGGCGGCAATCGCCGCCATTTCCGATCCAGCGGGCGAAATTCCGGTTTCCGACCTCGTGCTCGGCGACGGGAACACCCCCCGGACAGAGCGTTTCTCGATGGCAGGATTGCCGCTGGAATAGCAGCTTCTGACGGATGTGATCCGCCATCGGTAACGGCATTGTTACTGTGCCTTCTGACGCGATCGCCCATATTCAGCGGGTCAGCTTCAGGAGAGCCCCCATGAAGAAACCGATCCTCGCCGCCCTTGCCGCCATTGGCCTGACCTTCAGCGTATCGGGCGCAATCGCCCAGGGCACCACGCAAAACACCGAGATTGCGACATTCGCCGGAGGTTGCTTCTGGTGCATCGAGGCCGATTTTGACCGGGTGCCCGGCGTTCTGGCGACCGTGTCCGGCTATACCGGCGGCAAAACCGACAACCCGACCTATCGGGAGGTATCGCGCGGCAATACCGGCCATCGCGAAGCCCTGCAGATAACCTATGATCCGCAGAAAATCTCTTACGCGCAGCTCCTGACCGTTTTCTGGCACTCCGTCGATCCGGTCGATTCAGGCGGCCAGTTCTGCGACCGCGGCGAACCCTACGAGACGGCGGTTTTCGTCCATAACGAAGAACAGCGCAAACTGGCGGAAGCATCAAAGGCGCAGGCCATGAAAGACCTGGGCAAAAAGATATTCACGCCGGTCGAGACTGCGGCCACGTTCTACAAGGCCGAAGAATACCATCAGGACTATCACAACAAGAATCCGCTTCGGTACAAGTACTACCGCTGGAACTGCGGGCGAAATCAGAAAGTCGAACAGCTCTGGGGCGACAAGGCCTATATGGGTATCCCCAAAAAGGACAAGGCGAGCTAGGTCAGCCCTGCCGCACGGGAAACCATCACCAGCCCCAGAACGATCAGCGCGGACAGCACCCAGCGGCGAAAGACCTCGAGCGACAGACGGTTCCGTATTTTCCGGCCGGCAACCATGCCGAGGATCGCGGTCGACGTGCCGATCAGCCCGGGGACGACAACCTCGAGCGGCAGATTGCCCTTGGCGCCGAGCCCGAGCGCGAGTCCTGCCGATGCGACCAGTACGGTGATACCGAGGGACTGTATAAGCGCGTCCTTGATCATCGTCTCATCGGTCGCAAGTGTCGGGTCTGTAGGATCGTCTTCCCGGCCCGGCCGGCCGCTCGCGAAGTTCAGCGACTGGAGATACGGCACGGCAGGAATAACGAATATCGCCGTCGCGCCCGAGATCAACCCGGTCGCCAGCCCGATAATCGGGCTCAATACAGGCTCGGCCCGAACCGGCACGCTGAACCGCGCGCCGCTCAGGGCGAGGCCGGCATAAAGGATCAGCATGGTCCCCAGCAACCCGTCGGCCAGCGCCTGATTCGCCGAGGCGATCAGTATCGCCGCCGCCGCGGAACCGATCACAAGGGCGATCAGCATCGTCCAGAGCCGGGTCAGGATCAGTTTCAGCGCCGTGCCAAAAAACGACTGCCAGATATTGGTCAGAATGACCGGCAGAATCAGGATGGCGGCGGCCTCGCTTACCGGCATCCAGATTGCCATCAATCCGATGCTGACGGTCGGCAGGCCAAGCCCGATTCCGCCCTTCACGACGCCGCCAGCCAGAAACACCACCGCAACGGCGCAAAGCGCCCAGATTTCATATCCTGCCATCCATTATGGGTAGCGCCTGACGGCCGCTTTTGCCAGCATGAGCGAGTCGATTTGTTCAGGTCTGACAGGGCATTCTGTCTTCTGCCGGATTCGCCTGAGCCTGCGCTAAACTAGGGCGGCATGAGCGATTTCACCTACATACTGGGGAGCGAAACACCGACCGGCTGGCGCACCTATGTCGGCTGGACAACCGACCTGGACGCCCGTCTCGCCGCGCATAATGCCGGGACCGGGGCGAAATCGACGCGCGGGCGGACCTGGATCCTGCTCTATGCCGAGCGGCATAATACCCGGGGCGAAGCGATGAGCCGGGAATGGCACCTGAAACGCGACCGCCGCTTCCGCAAGGCGGTTCTGCCGAGCCAAATTTCGCCGTAGCACCCGCCGCCCTTCAGGCGTAAAATCCACTCACGCCACTCTCTATTCGATTTCGATACGGACCGATTGCTTCGTTTTCTTCGATATAAGGGTGCCGCACCCCGTGTTTCTGATGACCGATCCCTGCCTCCGCCCGGGCGCCCTTTCGCCCGATGAATGCATCCGCCTGATCGGCATCTTCGATGCCTCGGCGGCAACAACCGCGGGCCGCCTATCGGGCGGGGCTGTGACCGATACCCGCATCTGCGACACGCTCTGGCTGGACGACACCAATGAAACATCCTGGCTGTTTGTCCGGCTCGCGGGACTCGTCGCGGAGGTCAACCGCGAGAATTTTCACTTCGACCTCGAGGAATTCCGCGAAAGCGCCCAGATACTCAGATACGCAGCGCCCGTCGCCTCGCCACTGGGTACAACCGCGGCAGGGCGTTACGACAGACATATCGATATCGGCCCGGGCGGTCACAGCGCGACCCGCAAACTCTCCGTGTCCATACAGCTCAGCCCGCCGGACAATTATACCGGCGGCGGGCTGCTGATCGGCGACGATACGGAAATCTGGGCGGCCCCGCGGGAACCGGGCACCGCCATTCTGTTTCCCAGTTTCGTTCGCCATAGCGTCGCACCGCTCATCTCGGGCACCCGCTATGCACTTGTGGCCTGGGTACACGGTCCCGCCTTTCGCTGACCGCCCTGGCGCTGATCGAAGTTCGCGGTTTTGCTTCGCGCTAATCGCGGGGATAATGCGTCAACCAATAAATGCGCCGGTAAACACCGCGAAACGGGGACAAGATGGCAACAATCGCACCAACGACGTCACGCTGGGTCTGGGAAGGGATCGATTTCCGCAATCTGTTCTGGGTGTTTCTTGCCCTCGGAATCATGGTCGCGGCCATCGTCTGGGGCAATAACTGGGCATTGCGCTACGTCCATGTGGCAAGCGGGATCCTTCTGACCGGCGCGGATATCCTGTTCGGGTTCGTCGTCGGACCGGTCCTGCGGTCGATGCCCTTCGAGGCGCGCCGCGCCTATTCGCTCCGAATGCTGCCCAGGACGCTGTTCATCATGCAGACCCTCGGCATCATGGCGCCGACATCGGGGTGGTATCTCGCCGTACGCATGGGTTATCTCGACCTCGGATATCCCGAATTCTGGTGGGTCATCGCCGCGCTGGTGATCGCCACCATCCTGGCGGTTCAGGGGCTGGGCCTGTTGCTGCCGGCAAACCTGCGGGCCTATCTGGAATTGCGCAAAGACAACCCCGACCCCGAAAAGGTCCGCCGGGTCATGCGGACGTATTTCGTCACCCTCGCATCCCAGGGCATCTTTCAGGTACTGATCATCATGATCATGGTGAAATTCGCCACCGGGGTCTGACGCCCCTAGTCGAGCCTGATGATCAGCTTGCCCGTGTTTTCGCCGCGATAGAGCATCTGAATCGCCCCGGGCGCATGCTCTATCCCCTCCAGAACATGTTCCCGGCTGACGAGATCGCCGGCTTCGATCCACGCCGACAGCTGCGAGATGGCCTCGCCGAACCGGTCTTTGTAGTCGTGAACGAGGAAACCGGTCATCCGCGCCCGGGCGACGAGCAACTGACGGTGAACGCGCGGGCCGACGGGAATCGGCTCCCACGCCTGCAGACTGGCGGTCCCGCAGACGGTTATCCGTGCGTGAAGCGCCAGACGTTCGAAAACCGCATCGCTGATCGGCCCGCAGGTATTGTCGAAATAGACATTCACGCCATCGGGACAGGCGGCCGACAGCGCGGCCCCCAGATCGGTTGTATTGCGATAGTCGATCGCCGCGTCATATCCGAACTGGTCCAGGCACATCGCGACCTTGTCCGGCCCGCCCGCGATGCCCACCGTGCGGCATCCCCTGATTTTGGCGATCTGGCCGACGCAGGAACCGACAGCGCCGGCGGCGGTAGAGACAACGACGGTCTCCCCCGCCTGCGGACTGCAGGTATCCAGCAGGCCGAAATAGGCCGTTAATCCGTTCAGGCCGAGCACGCCGAGAGCCAGGGACGGGCGCTCTTCATCCGCACCCAGTTTGCGCATCACGTTGGCGCCGTCGCTGATTGCATAGCGCTGCCAGCCGAACGTACCGCAGACGCGGTCGCCCGGCGTGTAGCCCGGGTGCCGTGAGTCTGTGACATCACCGACCGCAATCGCGCGCATCACTTCGCCCACGGGCACCGGCGGCGAATAGTTCGGCGCGTCGTTCACCCAGCCGCGCATGGCCGGATCGACCGACAGATACAGGTTCCTGACCAGGAATTCCCCGTCACCCGGTTCGGGCACGGCACGCGAGACGACATCGAAAAATTCCGGCCCCGGCACACCGACCGGGCGCGCGTTCAGGACGACACACCGGTTTTCCGGAGCAGCCATTTTACTTTCCCGATAGGTCAGGCATGCGCCATGACGGCCCGGGTCAGCTTTCGCTCTGCGATCATCGGCGCGGTTTCCTCGCGATAGGCATTCATATAGGGCGTTTGCATGTGGTGCTGGACGGCAGCTTCATCGTCGTAGACCTCATACAGACGGACAACATTGGCATTGTCCTCTTCCACCGATATTTCGAACCGCTGACATGCCGGTTCATTCGCGTTCACGTTGGCCCTGTGCGTGAGCGCGCGGGCGATGTAGGCATCGCGGTGCTCCGGATGCAGCGTCAGTTCGACGTGAAGAACAATGGCCGACATAATCTTCTCCCTCGTTTGATAGCGTTTTTATCTGATGCGCAGTGTCAGAAATCGATTGTCCCCCGTCCAGTGCTAAAAGCCGTTCTTCCGGCCGGAACAGACGGAACAGGGCTGGACGAACGTGCAAAGACAACCCAGTTAAGGGTGAAATACGCCACCACATTGGAGACCGCAGAATGCCATTCAGAATGCTGCTCGCCGCCATCGCCCTTGTCGTTGCCACGCCTCTCAGTGCGCAGACCTTCGACACCGAAAAAGGCCGTATCTCTGTCAGCACCGTGGCCGGTGGCCTGGACCAGCCCTGGGGAATCGATTTTCTGCCCGATGGGCGCATGATTGTGACTGAAAAATCGGGACAGCTTCGGATCGTTTCAGCCGACGGCAAGGTATCGGACCCGATCAGCGGCGTACCGAAGGTCGACGACGGCGGCCAAGGCGGCCTGCTGGATGTCACCCTGCACCCGGATTTCGCTTCCAACCGTCTGGTGTTTCTGTCCTTCTCCGAAGCCGGACCGGGTGGCGTATCAACCGCTATGGCGCGCGGCAGGCTGACGAATGACGGCACCGCGCTGGCAGACGTCAGGGTCCTTTTCAGCCAGCGGCCGAAAATCCGAGGCGGACGTCATTTCGGATCCCGCGTGGTTTTCGCGCCGGACGGCAACGTCTTCCTGACTACCGGCGACCGCGGCGCACGACACAATGCGCAGAAGCTCGACGGACATATCGGCAAGGTCATCCGCCTGACACCCGACGGCCGCGTGCCGTCCGACAATCCGTTCGTCGGCAAATCGGACGCACTGCCGGAAATCTGGTCCTACGGCCACCGCAACATCCAGGGTGCCGCTATCAACCCGGCCACCGGGAAACTGTGGACGATCGAACACGGCCCGCGCGGCGGCGACGAGATCAATATCCCCGCCCCAGGCGTCAATCACGGCTGGCCGGTCGTCACCCACGGGATTGAATATTCGGGCGGCACCATCGGCGACGGGCTGAAAACCAAGGCCGGGATGGCCGATCCGATTTACACCTGGACGCCGGTCATCGCTCCGGGCGGGATGACGTTCTATACCGGCGATCTGTTTCCGGCATGGAACGGCAACCTGCTGATCGGCGGGCTCCGCGCCGGCGCGCTGGTCCGTCTCGAACTCGATGGCGAAAAGGTGGTCCATGAAGAACGTCTGCTTCGCCAGATCGGCGACCGTATCCGCGACGTCGCCGTCGGCCCGGATGGCGCGGTCTATGCGATTACCGATGCGGGAGACGGTCGTATTTTGCGGATTGCTCCCGCGTCGTAAGGCCTCATTGGCGTAATCCGTGCCGGTTTTTGACATGATCGGGGCAGGCCGGTAAAACTGCCGGGAAACAGGCTTTATGGCTGCCAGAAAACCGGCGAAAAAATGAAAAAGGTCAAAACGCGTATTGCCGGGATGCTGTTCAGCGGCCTGCTGACCGGCCTGGCTTCCCCGGCCAACGCCATCGTTATCGATTTCGACGCATTCGCTCTCGGAACCGTCATCACGAACCAGATTCCGGAATTTACCGTCACGCCGGCGGCGGGCACGGTCGTTGACGTCGTCATCGGCGGAAGCCTCGGCTCCTCGGCGCCGAACGGCATCGTGAACCGGAGCGGCGACTTTTCGATCGACTTCACCTCCGCCGTGGACAATCTCACCTTTACATCGGGCGGCGAAAACACGGCGTCTTTCGGGATCGATGTCTCTCATCAAGGCGGCATGACCAGCCTTGTCTTTCCGTTCGACGGCAATTCTCTCGACGCAGACTTGCGGGATCTTTCAGCATTCACCGGTATCACGTCCCTGTATTTCGATACCGACCTGAGTGGTACGGACATGATCGTCTTCGACACATTCACATTCGATGTCGCCAGTACCCCGCTGCCCGAACCGACGGTTCCCGCGCTGCTTGGACTGACGCTGATCGGCTTTGCCCGGCTCCGGTACCGGCGGCAGGTCGATCCGACGAATTTGCAGGCAAGGTAACTCCGCTTTTTTTTGCACCGCGGCTAAAAAAGCAGCATTGCAGGCGTGAACCCCGGTCTTCGCCAGTATACGGATCCGGCGTTCGCGAGAAGAAATCTACTGCCGATTGTCTGAAATACGCCATATCCCGAATTCCGTTTGTTCTGTTGCCCAGATTTTTGGGATATTTTTTTAATTCCGCCAATACCTCGCTGACTGGCACAGGTTTTGCACTTCTCCTGACAGATGAATTGTAAACAGGAGGTTTGAGATGAAGAGTTCTGTAATGCGCCGGTCCGTCGTGGCCGGCATGGCGGTACTCGCAAGCGCGGGGCTTGCAGCCGCTACGCAAAACGCCGTGGCGATGGACTTCGCCGGCAAGACCATCAAGATTGTGATCCCCTATGGTCCCGGCGGTACCTACGACAAGTACGGCGTCGCGTTCACCAATCACCTCGGCAAGTACATTCCCGGAAACCCCACGCTTATCCTCCAGCATATGCCGGGCGCCGGCGGTGCGAAGGCGATGAACTGGGCCTATAACGTGATGCCCAAGGATGGTCTGAACCTGATCACGCCGCTCGACAACAGCGTGCTGAACCAGCTGATGCGGCCGGAGAAAATGCGCTACAAGTCAGAGGAGTTCACCTGGCTCGGCTCCAGCAACCAGACCAATGTGGTCATGGTCGCCCGCACCGATTCCGGCGTCACGAAACTCAAGGATCTGGAAACCAAGCCGCTGATAGTGGCCACCTCGGGCAAGGCGTCCACCGGTTACATGATCCCCGCCCTGCTGAACGGCCTTTTCGGCTACAAGATCAAGATCGTCCAGGGCTACAAGGGCTCTTCCGGATCGATCCTCGCGATTGAACAGGGCGAAGGTCAGGCGTCCGCCTATAACTGGCTCGCATGGTCCTCGAAAGTGCCGCACTGGTTCACCAAGGAAAAACCCTTCGGTGCCGCCATCGCCCAGATCGGCGTCTTCAAGGATCCGGACCTGCCCGACACGGTGCCGATGATCTCCGATCTCGTTACCGACGAGATGGACAAGAAAGCCGTCGACTTTATCGCGGTGCTCGGGCTTCTGGGCCGTGGCCTTGCGCTGCCGCCGGGTGTCGACGCGGAAACAGCCGCGGTCCTGCGGACGGCCTATGCCAAGATGAATGCCGATCCGGCCTTCGCAGCCGATCTCAAGAAGCAGGGATTGCGCCTGATCCCCGCCACCGGAGAGCAGATCAACGAAGTCGTCGCCAAGGCCGTCAAGAACGCCTCGCCTGACGTCGTGGCGCATGCCCGCAAGCTGATTTACGGCGCGGGGAGCTGACGCCCGAATCCGGTCGGATGTGTGTGCCCGACCGGGTTCTGTTTGCCGGCGACGTGGGGGCGTCGCCGGCAAGCGTCTTTTTTTAAGGATACTGCATTCCGCCTCCAGCCCGGCCGGCCATCGACGGTGGATCACGCGCAGAAGTTCCCGCTATTCTCGGCCCCACCGGCGTCATCGGGCGCGAGGACCACGGCAGGCCCCCATCGGCTCGCACCCCGGTAACCGGACACTTGATATTCCGGACACTCCTTTCCAGCGACGATGACGCGGCTTGTCCGCGAACTTCAACAGCCGAAGAATTGTGACGGAACGCAACAAGCACGACCCGCTCACAGTCTTTTCAGCTTTTGTGCGCTCCCCTGCCCGCCCACATTACCCGTTCCAGTCTTCCCTCGGATACATACAGATCAAAGTCGCTTTCAATCTGTCATGATAGTGTCGCCAAGCTTGGGCAAGAACGGATCAATGAGAATGCAGGCTGTTACGTGACCATTAGAAACCTCGACTATCTGTTCCGGCCAAAATCCGTCGCTGTCATCGGCGCCAGCAACCGAAAGGGCTCCCTCGGCGCCGTTCTGACGGAAAACCTTCTTCAGGGCGGGCTGGACGGACCCGTAATGCCGGTCAACCCGAAATACACGCATGTAATGAGCACGGCCGCCTATCCTAATATTGCGTCCCTGCCGGTCGCCCCCGACCTTGCCGTGATTGCAACGCCTCCCGCCAGTGTCCCCCAGTTGATCGGCGACCTCGGCGCCCGCGGCACACGGGCGGCGATTGTCATTTCTGCCGGTTTCAGCGGCAGTCCCGAAGCGGAAAGGCTGAAGCAGGCCATGCTGGAGGCGGCCCGCCCCCACCTTTTACGGGTGGTCGGCCCCAACTGCCTCGGCGTCATGGCGCCGCCCAGCGGACTGAATGCAAGTTTCAGTCACATCCCGGCGCGAGCAGGCAATATCGCTTTTGTGACGCAGTCCGGTGCGATCGTGACCTCCATCATCGACTGGGCCACGGTTCGCGACATCGGCTTTTCACACATCGTTTCGCTCGGCGACATGAGCGATGTGGATTTCGGCGACATGCTCGATTATCTCGCCAATGACGACGGCACGGATGCGATACTGCTCTATATTGAGGCGGTAACCCACCCGCGCAAGTTCATGTCGGCTGCGCGCGCAGCCGCCCGGTCGAAACCGGTCATTGTCATCAAATCAGGTCGCTTCGCCGAAAGCGCGAAAGCCGCCGCGTCCCACACCGGCGCGCTCGCCGGCGCAGACGCGGTATACGATGCCGCGTTCCGTCGTGCGGGAATGTTGCGCGTGTTCCAGCTCGAAGAACTTTTCGACGCGGCAGAAACCCTCAGCAAGGCCGGCCTGCCGAAAAGCGACCGATTGACCATTCTGACAAATGGCGGCGGGATGGGCGTTATCGCAACGGATACCCTGATGGCAACCGGAGGACACCTTGCAGAACTGCCGGAAAGCGTGGTCGCAGCCCTCGACAGGGTCCTGCCACCCACGTGGTCCCGCGCAAATCCGGTTGATATCATCGGCGATGCGCCAGGCAGCCGGTACGCCGATGCGCTGCGCATCCTGATGGAAGACGGCGATCAGGATGCGTTGCTGATCCTCAATTCGCCTACCGCCGTCGCCTCGGCAACCGAGGCGGCGAAAGCCGTGATAGACACGCTGGGCGGGTATAAGGAAGAAACCGTGCTGACAAGCTGGATCGGCGGCGAATCCACCCGGTCGGCGCGCGAGCTGTTTTCTGCGCACAAGGTGCCAACATACGAGACCCCGTCTCAGGCAGTCGCCGCGTTCATGCATCTCGTGACCTACCGGCGAAATCAGGAAAACCTGATGGAAACGCCACCTGCCGCTCCGGCAGATATCGCCCCCGATATCGGGCGCGCCCGTCAACTCGTCGAGACGACGTTGTCGGAAGAGCGTGGCTGGATGTCGGCGATCGAGGCAAAGCAGATGCTGGCGGCCTATGGCGTGCCCGTCGCGGCGACCCTGGCGGCAAGGACCCCGGAAGAAGCTGCCGCTGCCGCAGTCAAGATCGATGCGCCGGTCGCCCTCAAAATCCTGTCCCCGGACATTACGCACAAGACCGATGTCGGCGGTGTCATCCTCGGCCTGGACGGAGCTGACGCTGTCGAGGCCGCAGCGGCTGCAATGCTGGAACAGGTTCGAAAAGCGCGCCCGGATGCGCGGATCGATGGCTTCATGATCGAGGAAATGATCCGTCGACCCGGCGCCTACGAACTGATTGCCGGCATGTCGACTGACGACCAGTTCGGCCCCGTGATCCTGTTCGGTCAGGGAGGCACGTCGGTAGAGGTAACGAACGACAAGGCTCTTGGACTGCCGCCGCTGAACCTGCATCTTGCGACAGACATGATCCGGCAGACGCGGATATGGCACCTGCTGAAAGGCTATCGCGGCCTGCCGCCGGTCGATTTCGATGCCATTGCGGTGATGCTTATCCGGCTGTCCCGGATGATCGTCGACTTCCCCCATATTCGCGAGATAGACATCAACCCGCTGCTCGCCGACGCGAACGGTGTCATTGCCCTGGATGCCCGAGTGCGGGTCGCTGCAACCGATCTCGCCGGTGAGGAGCGTCTTGCGATCCGCCCCTATCCGGCCGGACTTGAAGAGAAGATTGACAGACAGGGAGAGGCCTCCCTGCTGCTGCGGCCCATTGTTCCGGAGGATGAGCCTGCGCTCCACAGGGCATTTGCCGGATTGTCACCGGCGGCGGCACAGGAGAGATCCGGAAGCCAGTCGGGATCCCTGCCGCATGTCGATGCCGCGCGATACACACAAATCGATTACGACCGGGAAATGGCGCTCGTGCTGACGGAGCCGGGGACACCGGGACTGACCGATATCCTAGGCGTCGTGCGCCTGCATGCCGACCCGAACAACGAACAGGCTGAATTCGCGCTCGACATCCGCGAAGACGAATCCGGAAACGGGTATGGCACCCTTCTTATGACGCGCATCATCGACTATGCCCGGGGCCGCGGAACGGGATCGATCTTTGGCTATGTGATGTCTGAAAGCCGTCAGATGCTCGATCTGTGCGCCAGGCTGGGTTTCGCGCATGCCCGCCTGTCCGAAGACGATACGGTTACCCGTGTAAGCCTCGATCTGCGATCCGGGTAATACCTACTTCATTGTCGGCATTGTAAATTCCGCGCCGGCGCGCAGCCCGGTGGGCCAGCGCGACGTGATTGCTTTCTGGCGGGTATAGAACCGCACGCCTTCCGGACCATGCATGTGGATATCCCCGAAGAGAGAGCTTTTCCAGCCGCCGAAGGAATGGAACGCCATCGGCACCGGGATCGGCACGTTCACGCCGACCATGCCGACCTGGATCCGGTTGGTGAATTCCCGCGCCGCATCGCCGTCGCGGGTGAATATCGACACGCCATTGCCGAATTCATGATCGTTGATCATCTGCACCGCATCATCGAACCTGTCCGACCGTACGACCGAGAGCACGGGCCCGAAGATCTCTTCCTTGTAGATGCGCATATCGGTGGTCACGTTGTCGAACAGGCAGCCGCCGATGAAAAAGCCCTTTTCGTAGCCCTGCAGCGAGTAATCGCGGCCGTCGACCACGAGATCCGCCCCTTCGCCGACACCGATATCGACATAGCCCTTCACCTTGGCGAGATGCTCGCCGGTGACCAGCGGCCCCATATCCATCTCGTTGTCGGTACCGGGACCGATTTTGAGCGCTTCGACCTTGGGCTTCAGCAGCTTCATCAGCTTGTCGCCGGCATCGCCCACCGCCACCGCGACCGAAATCGCCATGCAGCGTTCGCCGGCCGACCCGTAAGCCGCCCCCATCAGGGCGTCCGCCGCCTGTTCCATGTCCGCATCGGGCATCACCACCATGTGGTTCTTCGCCCCGCCCAGCGCCTGGACGCGTTTGCCCTTCGCCGCCCCCGTCGAATAGATGTATTGCGCAATCGGTGTGGAACCGACGAAGCTGATCGCCGGCACGTCCGGGTGGTCCAGAATGGCATCGACCGCTTCCTTGTCGCCATTGACGACGTTGAGCACACCATCGGGCAGCCCTGCTTCCGTCGCGAGTTCCGCCAGCAGCAGCGCGCAGGAGGGATCTTTTTCGGACGGTTTCAGGATGAACGTGTTGCCGCAGGCGATCGCCATCGGATACATCCACATCGGCACCATGGCCGGGAAATTGAACGGCGTGATACCGGCGCAAACGCCCAGCGGCTGGCGCGTTGTCCACGCATCGATCCCGCGGCCCACCTGTTCGGTGTATTCCCCTTTGAGAAGCTGCGGGATACCGCAGGCGAATTCGACCACCTCAAGCCCGCGGGTCAGCGATCCGCCCGCGTCGGACAACACCTTGCCATGCTCGGCGGTGATCACAGCGGCCAGCCGGTCGGCGTTGTCCTCGATAAGGGTTTTGTACTTGAACATGATCCGCGCGCGGGTCAGCGGTGGCGTCGCCGCCCAGTCCGGAAACGCGGCCTTTGCGGCGGCGACGGCGGCGTTCAACTCGGCGGCGGAGGCCAGCGGCACCTGGCACGCGATTTCGCCCGTTGCCGGGTTGTAGACATCGCCGAACCGGCCCGATGTACCCTCTACGTGCCTGCCATTTATCCAGTGGGTCAGGTTGGCCATGATCTTCTCCGTTGTCGCTTTTCCTCGGTATGCACAGGTTTACGCGACACGGCCGCGTGAGACCAGCAAATCGGGGTCATATTGCCCCGATACCGCACCGTTCGCTAGACTTGCCCGCATCGCAAATTCTGCAGGACAAGCCCCATGATCACCGAAATAGTCACCTTTGACCGCCACCCGGGTATGGACCGTGCCGACATGGTGCGAGATGCTGCCGGCACTTTCGACCGCTGGACCGACTTCCCGGGACTGGTCCGCAAGATGTTCGTACGTGATCCGGAGACGCTGGCGACCAAGGGAATCTATCTTTGGGAAACGCTGGAAGACGCCGACCGGGGCCACGACGCAGCCTGGCTGGAGCGCGCCGAGGCCCATTGGGGCAATCGGCCGACGCTCGAGCGCTATGACTGTTTTCTCATTTTGGAGAACCCGGGCGGGCAAATCACGGAATGCGCCGAGGGTTAGAGTCCCCTAGCGGAAGCATCGCTCGGCAATCGTGCATAGCACAATCTCGATCAACGCTGACGGCGGCTAAAGCGACGCCGCGACGGCCTCCGCCTCCGGAAGAACGTCATAGGCGTAGAGATGTTTCCGGAATTCGGCGTGGTTGGTGAGTTCAGCGTCGCGCAATTCAAGATCGGCATATTCCGACATGGAATCCACCCGTAGCCCGTTCTGCCGGGCACCAAGCTGGACCTCCGCAACACGCTCTCTCCGCAGTTTTTCATAAGCCAGCAGGGCCGCCGGCGCGGACGACTTATCCGTTTGCGACAGGATCACCGCCAGCGCCATTCCGTCTTCGATCGCCTGATTGGCCCCCTGGCCGAGATGCGGCAGCATGGGATGGGCCGCATCGCCCAGCAGCGTCAGGCGGCCCCTGGTCCACGTAGGCAGGGGTTCGCGGTCATAGAGCGCCCAGCGGAATGTATGCTCGACCTTTTCCAGCAGGTCCTCGATGCGCGGGTCCCAGCCCTTGAACTCGGCCCGCAGCCTGTCTGGATCGCCCGGCGCGGACCAGGATTCCTTCATCTCCTCGTCCGTGGGCACGAAGCCGACATAGTTCACAATTTCCCCGTGACGTACGGGAAAGACAAGAAAATGCTTCGAGGGACCCGCCCACATCAGCCAGCGGTCTACCGGCCAGTCGGGGATCTTCTCGCGGGCGACAAGGCCCCGGTAGCTGATGGTCCCGTGGAACACAGGCGTCGACGGCGGATAAACATTCGGCCGGAGGGTGGAATGGATGCCGTCGGCCGCGACGATGACATCGGCCTCGACCTCTTCGCCGTTCTCGAACGTCACGCGGGCGGTATCGTCGCTCTGATCGAAGCCTGCCCCCCGATATCCGCAATGGACCACACCGTCAGGAAGCCCTGCCGCCAGCAGGTCAACGAAGTCGGCGCGGTGCATCCCGTATGTCGCATTCCAGCCGGCGGCATCCGTAACCTGCACCGGCGCGATCGGCGAACCGTCATGCCGAAGATATTGCGATCCCTCGCCGACGAGAGCCCCCCATTTCTCCACCTCGTCCCCCAGGCCGACCCGTTGAAGATGCCGGACACTGTTCGGCGTGACGTAGAAACCCGCGCCAATCTCTCCGAGCTCCGGCGCCTGCTCATAGACGGATACGTCAAGTCCATGGGCAATCATGGCATTGGCGGCGAACAAACCGCCGATGCCTCCCCCGATGATGGCGACCCGTGGACGTGCTTGAGACATGAATAGCTCCCGAAAAGTCTGCGTCAGGAATGATCTTTCCCGCGGATACAATACAAGGGTGCGGTGTCAGAGCAAATCTCGTTGAGGCGGCTAACGTCCGTAATCGGGCCTGTCGGACGCCTGCCGCCGTGCCGTTATCGTTTTCTTTAAAAAGACACCTTCCGGGTGCCGTGCACTTCGTCCGTTGCCCGCGTTCACCGTGTCAGGCCGGAACGTGTCCTTCAGGAAAGGACAGAACTGGCAAGACGCCACCCCAAAGCAGCGCCGGTATCGAACGGCAACACATCGTCATCGCCAACCCTGAGCAACGGATCGGTCGCGCGTTCCCCCCGCGACAGCGTCACGGTGTCCTCGTTCGCCGGCAATCCGTAGAACGCCGGACCGTTCAGTGACGCGAAGGCCTCAAGCCTGTCCAGCGCGCCCTCGTCGTCAAAGACCTGCGCATAGACTTCCAGCGCGGAAGGCGCATTGAAGATGCCGGCGCAGCCGCAATCGCTCTCTTTCGCCGATACCGGATGAGGCGCGGAATCGGTACCGAGAAAGAACGCCGCCTCGCCCGATGTTGCGGCATCGCGCAGCGCCAGGCGGTGGCGTTCGCGCTTGGCGACGGGCAGGCAGAACATGTGCGGACGCATCCCGCCGGCGAACAGCGCATTGCGGTTGATCACCAGATGGTGCGGCGTGATGGTCGCCGCTACATTGGCGCCGGCGCTCCGCACGAAAGCCACGCCGTCCGCTGTCGTGATGTGTTCGAAAACCACTTTCAATGCGCTGAACTTTTCCAGCGCAGGCTTGAGCACCCGGTCGATAA